>Ga0116227_10000066_pt1 | contig 173019 bp, 154 predicted proteins | sample S1TSphgellanicum_FD_89693 | JGI IMG/M metagenome (GOLD analysis project Ga0116227, IMG submission 89693) | Host-associated microbial communities from peat moss isolated from Minnesota, USA - S1T2_Fb - Sphagnum magellanicum MG | ecosystem: Host-associated > Plants > Peat moss > Unclassified...
CACGCTCGGCGGCCGAGTTGTCGATCTCGATGCGACCGTCATCCACGTAGCGCGTCAGCGCCTTCCAGCGCGCCAGGCTGTAGCGGGCGGCCTTGGCCAACTCCGACTTCGTCGACACCTGGGAGCGGACCCCGCAGAGACGGACGCATTCCTCGCCCGCTTCATCAACGAGGCGCGGGGTGTCGAGAGCGCCCAAAGCGAATCTGCCCACGGCGGCAGGACTCCGTGGGCTGCTGCCATTCCCAGGCAGCGCCCAGACCTAGGATGAAGAGTCTGCGCCTCCTTCCCATCGCAGGCTTCAGGCCCTTGAGCGTCGAAGATCAGCCCCGGCATCTGCCGGGGCACTTTTTTGCGCGGTCGAGCCATCGAAACACGGAGCAGACGATGCGCATCAGTTTTCATGAGGACCCAGTGGCCATCGACAGCCTGTGCCGCGATCTGCGCAGCCACGGCGCGGTGTACTGGCACAGCACGCGGCCCAGCTTCAAGGAAGTTGGCGATCAGGTGAAGGCGCAAGGGCTGGAGGTCTTGAGGCTATGCGCCCGACCGCCAGGTGACTTCATGGACTTCCTGATCCGGCTGGACTTGGTCGACGATCCTGATGAGGTGCTGGAACTGGTCGCGGCGGCCATCGTCCGCTGGCAGGATCTGGGTGAGCCGATACCGCATACCGAGACTCTCAGACGCCGGGGTTAAGCCCCGCCTGTACTCGGTGGCTGGGGTTTAATTGGCATCGTGCCACTGCCCACCGACGCCCCGACAAAGCAACTCTGGAGACGGCGTGTCTGACGCCGCGCCGGCCACCAGTTCGCTGGAACCACTGTCTTCCGATCCGGCCCGCCAGGCCGTAGACACGATGGGCGGCTACGACTATCAGATCTGGACGTCCATCGAGTCCTGGCTGTTGCTGGGTGCCGACGAGGTGCTGTACCTGGAAGGCGCTGAGGACATCGACAAGGTTGGCCCAGCTGCGTCGACCGCCACACAGGTCAGGCGAACCACCGACACGATCTCGCTGAACGTCGAGGTCGCCCGCACGGCCATCAAGAACTACTGGAAGACGGTCGAGGAGGCGCCGGGCCGCGTGGTGCGGTACGTCTACATGACGACGTCCCGCACGGCGACGGAGCAGAACGCCGCCTTCGACGGCCTCAAGGGCATCGAGGCGTGGCGAAAAGCGGCGCTTGATGCCGACGTCGCCGAGCTGGTGCGCAAGTACCTGGTTGAACATCTCGGCGCCACGGGGGCGTTGCAGGCTTTGCTCGCCGCGGCGCCCATCGCGGACGTGCAGGCCAAGCTGTTCTCACGTTTCACCTGGCTGACCGATCAGCCGCCCGTGGACGTCGTCAAGGCCAGTGTCACTGAGCGGCTGGAACAATGGTGCGACGGCCAAGGGTTATCGCGGCTGGTGGCGGCCAAGGTGCGGCAAGCCTTGTTGGAATGCTGCTGGGAACGAGCGCTGAAGCCGGAGCTGGCAGACCGTCGGTTGGATGGCCCGCTGCTGGCGTCCACTCGGGAAGGCGCGACCTCGGTCGATCTGAAGTTGTCGCTGGCCACGGCTCAGGGCCTCATGCAGTTCGCCGTTCAACTGCCCAGCTTGCAGCATCAGCTCGCATCGCTTGGCCTGCTGCTGCGGGAGGTGCCGTCTCCGCCGAGCCAGATCGTGGAACGACCCACGCTCATCGGGCAACTGAAGCGCCATCTGAACCAGCGTGAGCCGGTGTTCCTGTCCGGGGCAGCCTACAAAGGAAAGACGACGCTTGCGCTCGTCGTCGCGCATCAAGCCGGTCCATCGGCGCGCTGGGTCGACCTGTCGGGACGCGAGCCGGCAGCCATCGCCGATATCTTCAACGCGGTCAGGCCGCTCCTGGATGCCGTCGATGGCCCGGCGCTCGTCGTTTTCGACGACCTGGACACCAACGCCAAGAGCCGCAAAGCCTATGCGCCGGCGCTGCGGCAGCTACTGCACCGCGCCAAGCTCGCCGGCACGGCACTGCTGTTCACAGCCCAGGGGCAAAGCGAAGCGCTCACTGAGGACGTTGCCAACCAGTGGGGCCTGTCCATGCTGGACGTGCCGCCCCTGACCGAAGAAGAGATTCAGGCGCTTTGCATCGCCCTTGGCTGCCCTTCGGCCTCATTGGCATCCAGCCACGCCCGTCTGATCGCTACGCAGTCGACCGGCCAACCCCGCCTGGCGCAAGTCCGCGCACAGGAACTGGCCAGCCAAAACTGGCCTCAGTTGTCGATTGACTTGGTCACCGGCAAGTCGCCGGCCTTGCGTACCGCCATGCAGGCGGCACGCGAGTTGTTCGAGGCCTCAGTGACGCCACAAGAGGCAGCCTTCGTTTACGAAGCCGCCGAGTTCCTGCACCCATCCAGCCGGGCCATGCTGCTGCGCCTGGCCGACCTGCCGACGCCGCTGGTCGGCGCGGCCAGCGTGCTCGACCGGCTCCACGGGCGATGGTTCGAGGGCGCTGCGGAGGGGCGATGCAGGGTGACACCCATCCTTAAGGGCGAGCTGAACGTCACCTGGACGCCGGCACAGTACCAGGCCGTGCAGGGCAAGCTGTTTGATGCCATAGAGGGGAGCGGGCCCTTCACGCCGACCGATGGCGCGGCCATGATGTTCCACGCGTTCTTCTCACTGGATCGCCAGCGTATTGCCCGCGCTGCCAGGATCATCATCACCGCCGAACGCCTGGCTGCGGAGCAAATCCATGCGCGGCTTGGCTGGATCGCCCACGTGGCCGTCGCCCCCGATCGGGCGGTGCCGGGATTTGGCCTGGAATTCAGGGCTGTCCAGTTCAGGACCGCAGCGCAGGAGAGCCCTGAGGCGATCCCGGCCGTGATCGCAGCTTGGCGACGGGACATTGATGCCGATGCTGCGGACCCTGCGGCTCAGGCCCGGGCGCGGCTCTTAGTGAACTTGAGCATCCTCGACAACGGCGTGCAGATCCCCATCGCCGTCATCCTGGAAGCAGCGGCCGACCTGCATCGCACCGTGCCACGGCTCGATGCGGAGGCCAAGGCGATGCTGGACCAGCATGCTGCCGACGCTGTCGACGACGACATCCCTGCCGGCTCTACGATGGCGCAGGTGATGCTGGCAAGGCGCGCCGGTACCGTGCGCTCCATGGAGGACCTCAAGGCGATCTTTGCCTGGGTCGACCAGGAAGACGACGAGGCGCTGCTTGGCGAGTTCGACGCGGTGGTCAGTTGGCCCGCGTCGCGGAACGTCGGTGCCTTCGTCCACTGGGCCTGGGCGACCGAAATCCGAGCCAGCGATCCCGACCTGCCAGGGTTGGTCGCCGCCCTCGACGAGGGTCTGGCGATCATGGTGCGCAAGAGGATGACCGCGCTCGGCGGCGAGCTGGGCCGCGCCAAGTCCATCACCCTGTCGGAGTACGTGCGGGACTTTGAGGAGGCGCAGAAGGCGCTGATTGAAGCCCAGGCTGCCTTTGGTGACTCGGCGGTGCTGTCGGAGCAGTGGGTCAACTTGCACTACCACGCGAAAGACTACGCCAAGGCCGACCAGGCTTGGCATGACCTCGTCGCGAAGTTCGGCGTTGACGCCACGCAAGATCCCTTTGCGTTCCGCCGCGCGGCGGTGAGCGCTGCCCAGATTGGCGATCTTGAGCGCGCCTCAGAGATCTTCGAGGCCGGTTCGGTGCTGATGCCCGGCGCGATGCCTGTACCGCTCAAGCTCGGCCTGCTTGGTGACGCGGCTCACTGCGCTTGGCAAGCAGGAGACAAGCGCCGTGCCAGCAGCTTGTTGGCCGCTGCGGCGCTGCAAGTTCCGGAAGCGGCGCGTGGCCCTGGCGACCTCAAGCTCCTGCTCGCGGTCGCGCAACTCAAGCTTATCGCCCAGATGTTGACGCCCGGGCCGGTCCGCGCCGCCGAGCCTGCCGTCCCGTATCAGTTCGGGCAGGCCAGCAATCCTGGCACGCGCGCCGTGGAAGGCCCCAAGGACCCGGCTCTGGCAGTAAAGCTGCTGGAAGCTCGGGCCGGCCTGCTGGAGGGCCAATGGGAGGATGCCTCCAAGCCGATGATGGACCGCATCGCTGCGTTGTGCGCGGACGTGCATCCTGTCGTCCAGATGACCGCCGCCCAGGCCCGCATGGGATGGGGTTTGAGCGGCGGCCCAGAGGTGGAGTTTGTCGAAGGCCTGGCAGCCTTCATGTCCGTCTACGAGGCACTCGCCGCGCTGAAAGGGCAGACGGAAGTGCAGCGCTACGCGGTCTGCGGCTCCTTCGTGATCCTGGGCCTGTGCTGCTCGGGTGACCCCGCCCGCACTGCCTCTGCGTGGAAGGCATCGGCCGCTGTACCAGCCGATGCCACCCTGGGCCAACTGATCAGCGAGTTCAATGCCGGGTTCGCGGCAACGGACCAGCGCGTCGGCGATTTGGTTTTCGGCCAGGTGAAGGGCAAGGCGATGGAAGTCGTGGGCTCGATGGTGAAGATCCTGCATTCCCATTGCGATGAGAATGTCCTCGCCAAGGTCCAAACCGACTTGATGCCCATACTGCGCAAGGCACTGCAGGGTTTGAACCTGACTGCCATGGACTTCCCGCTGGTGAGGCAGTGGGCGGCGCAATGGGAAATTCAGCACCACCGCGTAGATCGTTTTCGTCAGTCTCCCAGCGATGCGGCAAGGTTGCGGGAGTTGCTGGACAGGGCTCGGCAGGATGAGGTGAGCCTGGAAGACTTTGTCCTTGTGACCGGCCAACTGGTTGGTCTGCACGACGGAGAGGCCGTAGCGGGTCCTCGACCGGCGGTGACTGCAGCAACAGATAGCCCCGCCGGCGAGGGAAAGCCCTGAACCGGTCGATGCAGGGCGCCGGACGGGCGGACGATTCACCCCTGCCACCGACGGCTGAACCCCAAGGATCTGGATTCAGCGCTCTGCGCCCTCGGCCGGTTTGACGAAGAGCGCGCCCACCAACAGCTCGGCCCACCGCAGACTGTCAAATACGAGCGCGCGCAGTATCGGTTTGCTACCGTGGACGTCACCCATGTGGGAGCGCAACGTCTGCATGACGTAGGCGCCCTTGACGAGCGCGCTTTCGAGGCTGCGCGCAAAAGGGACGGCGTCCTTGGGCTGCCAATCCAGTTCGGCCAGGCGATCTTCAAGACCCACCAGGATGCCGCGAGCTTCGAGAGCGCGCTTGCAGCCCTCTTGAAAGGACGCGCGCGTGGGATCGCCAAGGTTCGCCTCCTGGTAGACCTTGGCCACCGCGGCGTCGACGGCGCCGGCGGCCGCTGAGATGGCGCCGCCCAAATCACCGTCACGCAGGCGCTGGGCCGCCTTCAACAGGTCCGGGTGAGCGTCCGTCGGCATGTCCTCCATGGCGTTGGCGTCGAACAGCGCCACGGGCAGCAGCTTGCCGTCGATGAACGACCAGCCCAGCCGGCTCAGGTGATCGGAGAGCTGGGCCTCGGCTTCGGGCTCCCGGCTGAGCATCTCCTCCATGAGGATGGTCAGGAACCGCGCCGCTTGCTGGGCGTCCATGTCGCGCACCTGAAGGTCGATGGCGGCAAGGAGCTGTCCCTTGTTGACGCTATAGCCGCTGCGCTGGACCAGTTCCGCCGCCGCGGTTACGTCGAAGCCAGCGAGGCCGGCAATATCCTTAATCTCGTCGAACCGGAAGGTCTGCAGGCAGGTTCGCGCCGGTGGCCAAGCGCCGACCAAGGGGGTGGGGGAATAGCGCGGTACCGTGACCGCCAGCGCCGCGGCTGGCGGCTCGCGGTCGACAAGCACGCTTGGAAAGAAGTTCGGCTCGCGCTGCCAGCTGCGGACGTTCGCCGCCAGCTCCTTGAACGTGCTGAACTGAAGGATCTTCTCCCCCGGGCAGACGAAGGCGTCCTCGAGCTGCACGTCCAGCGACGAGCCCATGTGCCAGTTCACGGTGTCCAGCATGCGGCGAAGGACCAGCACGACGGTGTCAGGCGGCAGCCCAGTGACAGCGGCGAGATCGGTCACCATGTAGGGCTCCTGCTGCGTGAGCAGGTATTGCTCGCGCAACGCGGCGTAGATGCACTCGATATCGGCGAGCAGCCGGTGAGCCGCCGGCGTGTCGATCAGCGGCACGGCGGTGGATTGGACGAAGTAATGGTCGTTGTCCCGCTTCAGCCAGCCTTTGGCCTCCATCTGGTCGAGCTCCGCCCAACGCGGCACGTGCGCCGAGCGGAACTTGTAGTACGGGACGCCGCCGTTGCGGTCCAGCATCTGGTCGAGCAACTGGCCGAGCAGTTCGGCCTCCGAGGGCGTCGGCTGCGCGGCGAGCGAGGTGGGCGAGTTCATGTCTTGGATTCCCAGTGGCGTCCTTGGAGCCGCGGTGACGCGGTTGTACCCTGGCTGCAGGGTGTCGCAGGTGGTCTCCCCCGATCTGCAGGTCAGTTTCCCGCGCGGGAAAATGGGTGTACTTTGTGGAGAGCCGATGATCCAGCGCCGACAATATTCGCAGGGAGGCTGCAATGGATAAAGAGAGCGCAAAGGCTGTTCAAGAGGTAGCCAAGACCACAGGCAAGGCAATCGACGCCATGCATCACACAGGGGAATTCTTGGCGCCGCACGTCGAAGGCGTTTTGGCGCAGGTATCCGGCATGCTGGAAGACCGTCTGAAGTACATGCGCGGCGTGCGACTGATTCGGCAGGGTCAAAGGTTCCAACAGGAGTTGCTCGCAAACGGCGGGGCAGCGGCTGTGCGCAAACTGCCTCTGAACTTTGCCGTCGACGCGCTTGAGCAAGGGGCGATGGAGCAGGATGACGATCTACAGGACATCTGGGCTCGGTTGCTTGCAAACGCGGTCGATGCCACGGCTGAAACTCAGCCGCGCAGGGCCTGCATCTCCATCATCAAAGACCTGTCTCCCCTTGATGTCTTGGTTCTCGCGCAGATTTATGCGGTCGACCAGGATGTACACCAAAGGGCGATCGTGACGCATGAACTTCCGTCGCGGGCCTACCCGGCGATGGACGACATTGACCTGAAAACTCTGCCCAGGCCGAGTGCGGAAATTCAGGTGTCGATCGCCAACCTGGAGCGTCTAGGAGTGGCGGCATACGGTGTCAGCTGGGGCGGAGGCGAGGTCTTCGACCTCGTCAACCAGTCCACAGCGGGGAGGGCATTCATGAAGGCCATCAAACGGCGGCACGCCTAACCGAGTGATCTGCGCGAGATTCGCGATCACCCCTTAGCGCAGCCCTGTCGTCTCGTGGGGCTCAGGCTGCCGCTTCGCTTGACGTCAGAAAGTCGGCCTGGCCCAGGCGCAGCAGGTCGTCCACCGCGCCATCGAAATAGCGCGCCACGGGTTCCGTGTCAGGGCCCTTGATCGTCACTCCGATCTGGGCCCGTGCCGAGGCTTCTTTGGAGTGGCGGCTCACCACGCCGACGAACCTGGCTGCCGCCTTGACGAGACCCATGGCGTTGCCTGACTGGCACGACAAACCGACCTCATCGAAGAACGCCTGCTTTGCCGTCATCTGTATTTGGGCGGGCACGTCCTGCGGCGTGTTCGCGACGAACTGGCCTTGCTGTGCCTTGGTGCGTGGATCGTTAGGGTCAACGCCCAGCGTCCACACACCACCGACAGGACTTAACTCGGCGCCGATAACCAACGTTTGGCGCTGCTGGGTCTTTGGCACGCCTGTTTCGCTGAGCGCACGTTCTTCCAGCGCGTCCCTGATTCGGGCCAGGTGCGCTTGAGCCGTTTCGAACCGCGCAGCCTTGGCACCGTGCAGCTCGTCCAGCACCAACGAGCCGCTGGCCAAGTCGCCCGCGATGACAGCCCAGCCGGTGCCAAGGAAGCGGATCTTTCGCTGGCGATAGCGGATCACCAGTGTCCGCCTCAGCGTCTCCAGTTCTATCGGAATGTCACCTGGTCCGTCGTGGATGACGGGCGCGCCGCGGTCGTGGTGCAGACCGATTCGAGTGTCTGCAGCGGCAAGGACTACGCCGGGCACGGAGGCTATGAAACAGAAGGTCATGATGTGGGCTGCTTCTGCGAAAAGGTTTCCGCTTCCGGTGTACGGCTTCATTTTGCAGCTGGACATCGTGCCGGCTATTAGCCTCGCGTCGGCGCCGACATAACGCCTGAAGCACGACGCCAGGTTTGCCCCCTTTGCCCGTGGCCACTTTCCCGGGCACATTACCTTGCTGGTACGCCGGCTGGGCGCCCACTACCCCGCACCTCTTGCAGACGGAATCGACATGGCAAAACGGCTCGTTCTCTTCAACCACAAGGGTGGTGTCAGCAAGACCACGACGGTCTACAACGTCGGCTGGATGCTCGCCGAACAGGGGCGCCGGGTGCTGCTGGTGGATGCCGACCCGCAGTGCAATCTGTCGAGCCTGATCCTCGGTGACGGCTTTGACGAGTACTACATCAACGACGAGACGCGACTGCAGAACATCAAGGACGGCGTGGCACCCGCTTTTCAAGGTAAGCCGATTCCTATCGAGGCTGTGACGTGCAAGTCGCCGACGCGGCAGCCCAACGTGTTTCTGCTTGCTGGGCACGCGACCTTCTCTGAGTACGACGCCTCGCTGACCTTCGCCCAAAACTCGAACGCGCTCGCCACGCTGCAGAACCTTCCGGGCGCGTTCAATGAGCTGATCCGCCAGGTGGAGGCGGTCAACAACATCGACTACACGATCATCGACCTCAACCCGGGTTTGAGCGCGATCAATCAGAACCTGTTCCTGAACGCAGACTTCTTCCTTATCCCAACAAACCCCGATCCGTTTTCCATCATGGCGCTGGAGACATTGGAGTCGATCTTCCCGCGTTGGGCGTCGTGGAAGACGGGCAACCAGAGCGTGTTCCAGGAGTCGGCGTATCCCCTGAGGCCCGGCCTGCCCAAGTTCGTTGGAACTGTGGTGCAGCGCTTCAATGTACGCAAAGGCAAGGCGGCCGCGCCATACCGGGACAACATCGCGGAGATAAAGACCGTGACCCAGAGCCGGCTGTACCCGGCGCTGAAGAAGGCCGGTCTAACGCTGCCGGATGACGGCTATCCCGTGCCTCTGCGCAACGATGGGTACTGCCTGGACGAAGTACCCGATTTCGCGGGCCTGCTGCCGCGTTCGCATGAAGCTGGCGTTCCCATCTTTGCGCTGACCAACCACGAACTCGGTGCGAGCGGTGTGGTTCTCGACGGCATGGCCGACAAACGCGACCAGATCAGGGTGCAGTTCAACGACATTGCGAACTCGCTGCAGGACCTGATGAGCGACTGAGATGCTCAACGCGAAGCAGGTCTTCCACGAGAACATCCGCCAGGCCAACGAGTTGGGTGGCCTGTATGACCACTTGGTGGCGACTGTCGGCATTCCGGAGCAGTTCAATGACCTGCTGCGTTCGCAGGTCGTGTATGCCGTCAGTGCCTTCGACAAGCTGATGCACGACCTGATTCGCGTCGGCATGGTGCAGATCTTCATGGGAAGCCGCCCAACTACACCGAAGTACCAGAACGAGGCGGTGCCAATCCAGTACCTGCCCGAGCTGGTTCCCGGAGCGACACCCCCGCCTGAGATTCGTTTGACTGAGATCATTCGTGAGCGCCACAGTACCCAGTCCTTTCAGGATCCGACGAAGGTCGCTGACGGTCTGGCCTTGATCTGGGAACACGGCCAGAAGTGGCAGCAGATCGCCCAGGGCCTAGGCACGACCGACGCTGCGGCGAGGGTCAAGTTGAGGCTCATCGTCACGCGCAGAAACGCGATCGTTCATGAGGCCGACTTGAACCCCGTCACCAACACCAAGCAGACCATCACCAGGGCCGAGGCAACCGATTCCTCGGATTTCCTGCTGAACCTCGGCAACCGCATTTGCGACTTGGTTATCTAAGACAAGGACGGCAGCCGGTCGGCACAGCAGGGAGGCCGGCGTGATCGACCGCACGAAAGGATGCATCTACTGCGGCCAAGACGGTCCGTACAAGGATGAGCATGTCATCCCCGCAGGACTGGGCGCCGGCGATGACTGGCTGCTTAAGGACTTGGTCTGCAAGGTCTGCAACAACGGGTTCTCGGCATTCGAGAGCCGGGTGCAGCGCCGGGCCGAAATCGGCGTCAACCGCCGCTCGCTTCAGAGAGCCGGCCGCGACCGGGGCAGCAAGACGCGGCCGCCGGCGCTTGAAGCAGTCGCGACGCTGCTGAGTCGCCCCGATGGGCCGTGTTTCGAGACAGAACTCGGCGATGACCCGCTGCAGGCGCCGCGCTTGCTGCCCAGCGTGTCGCTCGTGCGCGGACTGCTGGAGGGCGGGGGCACATTCGCCTACGAGATTGGGGAATTCTTGAACGAGTTGGAGCGGCTGCTCCAAGATGACCTTGTCCTGATGCGCGCCCGGCCAACGCCGAGGGAACCCTATATGCGCATCTGCTTGGCATTGCGGCCTGACGGCTACGAGGTTCTGGACGCGATGGCCCTTGCGGTACCCGAGACGGACGCGATCTGGATTGAGCCGCTTCAGCAGGACTTGACCGGCGAAGACCCGGTGGTCTTCATGCGGGCCAAGGGTGGCGTTGTAGTTCGCGTGGTCAATGCCAACGACGCGGCCGCCGCCAGCTTCCTGTCTCGAGTGAGAGAAGAGCTTCCTGGCCTCAGGCATGGGCTGGCCACATCGACGAAGGTAGAGATCATTCCACAGCCGGTGATTCACGTCAGGACACTGCAGCCCGAGGAGGACGAGATGGCCCGCTTTGTAGCGAAGATGGGCTTCAATCTCGTCGCCCATGAGTCCGCGGAGCTTTGCCGCCATGCCTGCTTTGACGGCATCAGCGAGTTCATCCGCTCCAGTGCCGGTCAGGCGTCACGGCTCGCCGCGCCCATGGACGAGCCCATCGTCGCCTTCATGAACGCCCTGGCCGCAAAACGGCACTGGGTGATGCTGTTCGCCAGACCCTCGGCCGATGGCCAGAGCATGGGTTTGGTGTTTCTATGCCGCCTCTATGGAGGCGAAGTGCAGGGAGTCACCCTGGCTGAAGATGTACCCACGGAGCTGGCAGACGTGCAGCTCTTTGTGGTGGCCGACTACAACACGCAGACGATTGAGCGGTACGACCAAGACGCGCTGCTCGAGCTTGTCGCGGGCCGATAACCGCTCGCGCCAGCACTAAGCCATCATCACCCGCCAACGTGGGACAGGCTGCCCGAAAAGGTGGCATCGCCTGCGCCCACTCGAATCGCTTCAGGTAGCGCGAGAAAACCCAGCCCTGCAGCTCGGCCTTGCTCTCCTCGCTTCGCCAGGCCACCAGCGCGAAGTCGCCGTCCTTTTGGATGAGCTGAACCATCTGGCCAAACTTCAGCTGCCCAAGTGTCGGCGCCCGCGCGGCCGGCTTGGTTTTCACGGCCAAGCTGGGCGCGCTGGCAAATCGCAGCTGCTTGAGTACCTCGCGGTCCTCGACGGCGTCCCGGCCGGCCTGCTTGACCTGCTTCGTGGCCTGTTGGTTCGATTGGGCATCGAGGTACTTGGTGCCGTAGTAGTTCAGGTAGAGGTTGACGATCGAGCCGAGCACGTTGACCAGCAGCGCAATGAACAAGTACCAATAGACCTTGCTGAGCGTGGAATCCTTGATGGTGTCGTGGTAGCGCAGCAGCATCTGGTGGACGTCCTCGCGCGTCAGGTGCGACAAGGTCTTTGCCTGCTGCTGCAGTTCCGTCGCCATGCTGGCTACGGCCGTTGCGGCCTTGGCCTGGAGTTCGGGATCGTCCCGAAGTGCTTGGGCTTCCTCAGAGCTGACCTCGTCGTCCGTCTCGTCGGCGGCATCGGCCAGGCCGTCCACCATCGCCTGGTATTCCGCCAGCGAGAAGGGGTACAGGGCCGTACGGGCGGCTTCGACGGCGCCGGCCAAGGTCTGGCTGTCCAAGAAAGCCTTGCGGATCTCGATGTCCGGGTCAACGGAACGGCCGATGTCGCGCAGCGTGGCTGACGAGGGGTGCAGCATCCTGAGGGAGGCGGCCAAGTCACTGGCCAGGCTGCGCACGTTCCATGGCTCCATGCGCGGCATGAAGCTGTCCACGCTGCGCCGCAGCGCCAGCAGCGCTTCCTCTTCCTGCTTTCTGATGCTCGCGAAGGCGTCCGAGGCCAAATGCCGCAGGCCGAGGTCACTGAGGTTGACATCGAACTGCCCGGCCATTCGCCGCATCTCGCTCACGCTGACCGAGAGCTTTGCGGCATCCAGAAGGTCGGCGCCGACCCAGTGGCGTAGGTTTTGCGCGTCTCGCATGGGCTGCAGTGCCCGAGCGAGGTCGTTGGAAGAGGTAAGGAACCGGTTCAGGTCCGAATCCATGAAAGAAGCCCTGCGTGTTGGAGCCTCAATCATCGCGCCGTCAGAGTTGAATCACTGTCAGCAGAATCAGCGCGGTGGGGCGCTGTCCGATCGCTCCTTGCCGGCGTGGAAGCCGGCCAGGCGGCGTGCCACGTCGGCATCCGGCTCCCCGAGAAACGCAGCTGTCAGCGCCATGCGCTTCAGATCGCTCATGCGCGGATTGCGGAAGCCCCGCTCGGCGCAATGCGTGTTCAGACAGTGCTCGTGCTTGACCGCGAAGTGCGCCAGCTGCTGGTTGATGGCCACGGTGCGCAGCGTCGACAGGATCATCATTGCGACGATGCGCCGGTGGACGTCCAGCATGTATTCCGGCACTGTGATGCTGAGCGTCTCGCCGATGTGCTCAAGGATGCACCACAGGTAGACCAGCACATAGGGCAGCCGGCCATAGAGGTAGCGCCATTGGGTCAGCTTCTCGTCGAAGCCGGAGAACACGAAGTTGATGTTCAGCGCCTCCGTCTGGATCGCAGCCTAAGCAGTTCACCAGCGCCTTGTCGCCGTTGCTCTGCCAGGCAGTTTTCGGCTTGGGAGCGATGCGGGCGAGTGTGCGGTGGTGCTCCAGACTTGCGCCTTGCCCCGGGCGCGCTCCCCTCAACAGCACATGACTTCCCATGCGTCAGCTTGGAGACTTTCTGTCTGCTCTGCCCAACAACGAGCGTCGCAAAGCGCCAGAAGAGCAGCGGGGATCCATTCATGATGGAAACAACACTGCCTTTTGCGGTTGTCCCTACGGTTGTCCCCAACCGACAAAACCGAGATCGGAAAGAAAAACGGGCTGCGGCACTTCTGCTGCAACCCGTTGATTTCATTGAGGTAAGTTGGTCGGGGCGGCGGGATTCGAACTCGCGACCCTCTGCTCCCAAAGCAGATGCGCTACCAGGCTGCGCTACGCCCCGATCAAGCCAATGATTCTAGCCCACCGGAACGAAGCGGCCGGTGCCGCTGATCAAAGCGGCGCGCACAGGCTCGCCCGGCTGCAGGTTTTGCACCGCCGCGACATAGCTGCGCATCTGTGCCAGGTACGTCGGCTCGTGCTCGGGCGTGGCGCCGAGCTTGTAGTCCAGCACCCACCAGACGCCATCGTCCAGCAGCACCAGCCGGTCGATGCGGCGCTCCTCGCCGGCGGCGTTGACGGCAACCTCGTTGCCCGCCCAGCGCAGGCGGGCCGGGTCGAAGAACGGTCGGCAGTCGGCGCTTTGCAGGATGGCGTCGGCCGCCGTGGCCAGGCGCTCGCGGGCCGCGGCATCCAGCGCAAAGGCCTGGCCGGATGCAGCGACCAGCGCGCCTAGCGGCTGTGTCTGGCCCGCAGCGCTCGCCCACTCCAGCACGCGGTGCAGCGCCTCGCCGAGGTTGGCCTGCGCCGCATCGCGCGCCTCGCCCGTGGCCACCGGCGCGGGCGGCGCGGCCCAGACGGGCAGCGGCCAATGCCAGGGTGCGGGCAGGTCCAACGGCGCGTCATCACCGGCCGTCACCGCCAGCGGCCGGGCCAGCGGTGACAACCGTGCCCACCAACTTGCATCGGGGGTGCCTCGCCGCGGCGGTGTGCGGCTGACGATGAGCCGCCGCCGCGCCCGCGTCATCGCCACATAGAGCGCGTTCAGCTCCTCGCGCTCCCGCAGCATGCGCTCATCCTCGACGAGCTGGGCCAGCGCCGGCGGTGGGCGGCGTTCGGACACCAGGAAGGCCAGCCGCACCGGCGCTGGCGATTCGACCGGCCAGTCGCAGGCCAGCGACAGCGTCTCGGCGCGCGGCGGTGCGGCGTCGGCGTCCAGCAGGATGACGACCTCGGCCTCCAGACCCTTGGCGCCGTGCACGGTCAGCAGCTGCACGGCGTCGTCGGCCGGCGCGGGCAGCAGCTTGGGGCTGCGGCTCTTGAGCGCCCGCACGAAGCCGTACAGCTCGGCAAAGCGCCCACCGTCCAGTTCCAGTGCGGCCTGCAGCAGCGCGTTGATGGTGCGCAGGCGCTGCGCTGCTTCCGACGGCGGCGCGGTGGCCAGCACGCGCGGGATCAACTCGCCCTCGTGGACGATGCGGTCCAGCAGCTCGTGCGGCGTGCAGCGCGTGGCGGCCTCGCGCCAGGCCAGCAGCAGCCGGCGGGCGCGAGCGAGCGCGGGGCTGGTGTCGCCCAGCTCCGCCAGCGCCGTCCACCAGCTGCGGCGGTCACGCGGCGCGGCGCCCAGCCAGGCGGCCGTGCCGGCGGCGGCCGCCAACTGCAGCAGGTCCGCCTCGTCGACGCCGAACAGCGGGCTGCGCAGCGCGCGCGCCAGCGACAGCGCATGGCCGGGCGACGCCAGCGCGTCCAGCAGCGCGATCAGGTCTTGCGCGTCGGGCAGGTCGGCCAGCCGGTTGTCCTCGGGCGCGGCGTGTGGGATGCCGGCGGCCAGCAGCGCCTCGGCCATCTGGCGCAGCGGCGCGCGCTTGCGGGCCAGCACGAAGATGTCCTTGGGCCGCAGGCCTTCGGCCAGCAGCGCGCGGATGGCGTGGGCCACGCGCTCGCACTCCGGCGCACGCCGCGCCACCTCGGCCTCCACGCGCGGCTCGGTCAGGCTGGGGCGCCAGCGGTCGGGGTCAACATCGGCGTCGGCCGCGGCGGCCGCTTCGCCATCCAGCGAGAACAGCCCTGCCGCGTCGTCAGCGTCCTGCTCCGTCGTGTGCGGCCTGAACCCCGGCATCTGCCCCTCGAAGACCGCGTTCACCGCCGCCAGCACCTCGGGCGCGTTGCGCCGCGTGTGGTCGCAGGCCAGGCTCACGCCGGCCAGGCCCTCGCGCACGAAGTCGCCTGCGGCGGCGAACACACGCGGCTCGGCGCGGCGGAAGCGGTAGATGCTCTGCTTGGGGTCGCCGACGATGAACACCGAGATTTGCCCGCCGCCCGCGCCGGCGTAGGCGCTGAGCCAGCCGTGCAGCGCCTGCCACTGCAGCGGGCTGGTGTCCTGGAACTCGTCGATGAGCAGGTGGCGCACGCGGGCATCCAGACGCTGCTGCACCCAGCCGGCCAGTTCGGGCCTGGACAGCAGCGCCAGCGCGCCGCGCTCCAGGTCGTTCATGTCCACCAAGCCGCGCTCGCGCTTCAGCGCCTCGAACTCGGCCACCAGCACCTCGGCCAGCTGCGCCATGCGCGCGTGCTCGACGGCCGCCTCGTGCTGCGCGATATCCGAGGCGATGGCCTCCAGCGCGGCGCAGGCGTGCAGCTGCGCGGGCGAGTCGCCCAGGCCTTTCTTCGCAGTACCGGTCTTGGTGAACAGCGCGGCCCAGAGCGCCGGGAAGGCGGCTTCGTCGGCCAGCGCCAAGGCCTGCTCGATGCCGGTCGCCGCGTCCTTCGCCTTGACACCTTTGGCGCCGCCGAGCTGCACCGCCAACGCGGCCAGATGAGGTCGAAGCGGCGCGAGCGCGGCCAGGGGCTCGGCCACGTCCGGCAGGCTGCCGGCCAGCACGCCGGCACGCGACGCCAGCCGCAGCTCCACGCGCTTGCCGAAGGCGGCCAGCAGCCATTCGCGCAGGTTGTGCCGGCCGCGCGTATCGGTCAGCGCCTGGAAGGCGGCGGCCAGTTCTTCACTTGCCAGCACGCGGGCATGGAAGCGGCGCCACAGCTGCGGCATCAGCTCGGCTTCGTCCTCGATGAGCTGCAGCTCGGCGGACAAGCCCTCGGCCTGCAGCACCGCCAGTGGCGCCGCACGCAGCAGCTGCGAGAACCAGCCGTGGAAGGTGCGGATCTCCACCGGCCGGCCGCCCCGCAGCAGCTCGTCCTGCAGCGCGGCCAATCGGGGTGCGGCGGCGCGGGCCTCGGCTTCGCTCATGCCGCGAGCCATCAGTTCGGCCACGCGTCGTGGCTCGTCGGCCGAGGCGAACTCGGCCAGCCACTCCAGCAGCCGTTCGCGCATCTCGCCGGCGGCCTTGCGGGTGAAGGTGATGGCGACGATCTCCTGCGGCTGCGCGCCGGCCAGCAGCGCGCGCAGGATGCGCGACACCAGCATCCAGGTCTTGCCGGCGCCGGCGCAGGCTTCGACGACGGCGCTGCGCGTCGGGTCGCAAGCCAGCGTGTAGAAGCGCTCGCGGCGGACCAGCGCGCCGTCGGCGTAGTAGGCGTAGCTCATGCGGCCGCCCAATCGTCACGGCGGCACAGGCCGCGCGCTTCACAGTGTTCGCAGGCGCTGCCTTCACCGAGCGCCACCATGGGCTCGCCTCGAAGCATCTGCAGCAGGTCGGACTGCAGGCCCTCGCGCAGCACTTCGGCCGTGGCGGTCACGTCAGGGTGCTCCACGGTCACCACGCCGCCGGGGTCATCCAGCGCCAGGTAGGCCGCGGACAGGTCGGGTGCGGCGTCCATCAGCAGCGCGTAGACGGCCATCTGCGTGTCCTCCAGCGGCTCGGCCACGCGGCTCTTCAGGCTGGTGACGCTGCCGGTCTTGTAGTCCAGCAGCACACGCTGGCCCTCGGCCGTGGTGTCGATGCGGTCGATGCGGCCACGCAGCACGAGGTCAGCCAGCGCGCCATCGAAGGGCTTGCATTGGCGGTCCAGCTCGCCATCGGCAAAGGTCAGGCCGTTGCGTTCGGCGCCGTCCAGCCACAGCACGTAGCGCGGCAGCAAGCGCTCGAAGCTGGCGTGCCAGGGCAGGAAGTCGGCCTCGTCCAGGCCGAGGCTCTCCGCATGCGCAGCAGCGCGCAACTGAGCCGTCACATCCCCCGGCTCGCGCTGCGTGTGGAAGCGGTGCAGCACGGCGTGCAGCCAGGTGCCGTAGTCGCGCTTCTCCACCTCGGCCTCCAGTTCGTCAGCGTCTTGCAGGCCCAGCACGTGGCGGCTGAAGAATTGGTAGGGGCAGCGGCGCAGCGCCTCCACCGCGCTGGCGCTGAGCGTGGCCGGCAGCGGCGCCCCCAGTGCCCGGGCGCGCAGCACAGGCTGGGGCGCGACGAGCACCGGCTGGCGCTCGTCCACCCAGGGCTGCAGCGGGGATTCGCGCCCGGCGCGGCGGGCGGCGGCGGCCAGGCGCTCGATCAACGGGCTGGGCGACAGCGGCTCGGCGCCGGCCCGCGTGCAGCGCAGCAGCGTCAGCGCCGGCGCACGCAGCGCCTGCGCAAAGGCCTGCGCCTCGGCTTCGCGCTGCCGGGCCTGCGTGGGCAGGCCCAGCGCGGCGGCATCGGCGTCGCTGAGCAGGCTCAGGGACCGGCCCGGGCGGCCCAGCGTGTCGGCATCGGCGCCGGGCAGCACGAGGGCCCCGAATGGCCGCAGCATGGCCCGCACCAGCGGCGTGATGACGACCGGGGCATGGCCGGCGTCTTCCGGGGTGAACTGCCCGGCTTCGAGCACGTCGCTCACCCAGGCGAGGAAACCACGGCCGTCCAGCCGTGCGCTTTTCAGCACGTCCTCATGCGCGCTGCCCGGCCAGGGGTTGCGGGACAGCCAGAGCGCGTCCAGCACGCCGGCGCTGCCCTCCAGCCCGGCCAGCGGCTCGGCGCCGAGCGCGCGCTTGAGGTCGAAGAGCCACTGAACCAGCGGACGCCGGCCGCCGCTGCCGAGCGGCGCCAGCGCCAGACGCCTGGCCTGCCACAGCGCCTTGGCGGGCAACGTGTCCCATGCGTCCAGCGACTCGGCGCGGCGGATGCGGTGGCGCCGGCACAGCGCTTCGAGCGCATCCAGCGCGGCGGACGGCTCCGCGCTGAGCTTGAGCCAGGCCAGCCAGTCGTCCACCGCGCCACCGCCCAGCGCCGCGCGCAGCAGGGCCATCAGCGTGGAGGCGGCGGGCGTGGTTGCCAGCGTCCAGCCGGTCTCGTCGTGCAAGGGCACGCCCTGCCGGCCGAGCAAGGCGCGCACACGCCGCACGACGACGCGGTCTTGCGCGATCACCGCGACCGGCGTGCGGCCGGCGGCCAGGTGCTGCAGCACGGCGACGGCGCTGGCCTGGGCGAGGGATTCGAAGTCGGCGCACAAGGCCTCCTCGACGCGGGCGATGGGCTCGGCGAGCTGGTCCAGGTCGAGGTCGGCGTTCAGCCACAACGCCGGGACGGTGGCTTGCGCGAGCAGGGCTTGCGCGAGCGGGTCGGGGCCGCCGGCCTGCAGCGCGATCCAGGCGCTGGGGCGGTGGCGGAACAGCGCATCGGTGGCCGGCACGCGGTCGTCGGCCGCGGCCCACTCCAGCGCCACCCAGGTCAGCGCGCGCTCGGTCCCGCCGACGGGGTCCGCCACCAGGTGCTGGCGGGCCGCGTCGAACCAGGCAGAGCGCGCGGCCGGGTCGCGCTGGCCGGCGGCGCGCTGGAAGGCATGCGCCGTCTCGACCAGGCGGGCCAGCGCCAGCCGGTAGGCGCGCGGGTCGTCGCGCTTGAGCGCCAGCGCCCAGGTCTGCTCGCTCAGCAGCCTGTCGGCGGCCAGCGCGTCGACCGGCGCGTCGCCGCTGATCTGCTCGGGCATCGGCAGCGGTGTGGGGCCAAGGGCGGATGCGAGGCTGCGCGTGGTCGCGAGCAGCGGCTGCCAGCCGCCACGGGCCAGCCAGGCACGACGGGCCGGGGCGAGTTGCTGGGCGAACGGCAGCAGCAGCACCGCGTCACGCGGGCTCGCGCCCTGCGCAGCCAGCCAGCCGGCGCAGGTGCTGGCGACGCGGCGCCAGAAGGTGTCGATGTCTTCACCGGCCGCGAGGCCGAGATCCAAGGCTTGCAATCCAGGCCTCCCGCCCTCAAGTCTTCCGCCTTCGCCGCCCAACCTTGCGGCTGTCCGGACAAAGGCGCTGTGTCAAAATCATTTTGCCTTTGTGGACAGCGCCAACACGGCGGCCGCCACTCCCTTTCAGGCCAAGGACCCACTCCATGAGCAGCGAACTGATCAAACATGTTTCCGACGCGTCGTTCGACAACGACGTGATCAAGTCCGGCAAGCCGGTCCTGGTGGACTACTGGGCCGAGTGGTGCGGCCCGTGCAAGATGATCGCCCCCATCCTCGACGAAGTGGCTACCGGCTACGGCGACAAGCTGCAGGTCGCCAAGATGAACGTCGACGAGAACCGTGAAGTGCCCGCCAAGTTCGGCATCCGTGGCATCCCGACACTGATGCTGTTCAAGGACGGCCAGCTCGCTGCCACCAAGGTCGGCGCCCTTTCCAAGGCCCAGTTGACCGCATTCCTCGACGCGAACCTATAATCGCGTCCAACTGCTGCAGCGCACGCTGCGCCTCCGGCGCCCCGCTGCAGCAGCCAAAGCCACCACGCCCCGGGCTTCTCGATCTTGGATCGGGAGCCCAGCCAGCGTGGCCTCGGCTCCCCCTCCCCAACGCATGTCGTCTGAAGTCGCGCCGTTCGATGTCTGAACGGTAGCCTTTCGGTCATTCCAGGGGCGGCCGTGGATTCGCCGTTGCGCCTTGGCTGGCGCTGCGGCCCCTGACGGGTGTTCACCCATGCATCTTTCCGAACTCAAAGCGCTCCACGTTTCCGCCCTCATCACGATGGGCGAGGAACTGGAGATCGACAACGTCAGCCGCCTGCGCAAGCAGGAGCTGATGTTCGCCATCATGAAGAAGCGCGCCAAGGCCGGCGAGCAGGTCTTCGGCGATGGCGTGCTTGAAGTACTGCCTGACGGCTTCGGCTTCCTGCGCTCGATCGAGGCCAGCTACATGGCCTCCACGGACGACATCTACCTGTCGCCCAGCCAGATCCGCCGATTCAACCTGCACACCGGTGACCTGGTGGAAGGCGAGGTGCGTGTGCCCAAGGACGGCGAACGCTACTTCGCGCTGGTCAAGGTCGACCGCGTCAACAACCAGACGCCGGAGGAGAGCAAGAACAAGATCATGTTCGAGAACCTGACGCCCTTGTTCCCCAAGGAGCAGTTCAAGCTCGAACGTGAAGGGTTCAAGGGCGAGGAGAACATCACCGGCCGCATCGTCGACCTGGTGGCGCCTCTGGGCAAAGGCCAGCGCGCGCTGATCGTCGCCCAACCCAAGACCGGCAAGACCGAGATGATGAAGAGCATCGCGCATGCCCTCGTCGCCAACGCGCCGGACTGCCACCTCATCGTGCTGCTCGTCGACGAGCGCCCGGAAGAAGTGACTGAGATGATCCGCACGGTGCGCGGCGAGGTCATCAGCTCGACCTTCGACGAGCCCGCCGCTCGCCACGTGCAGGTGGCAGAGATGGTCATCGAGCGCGCCAAGCGCCTGGTGGAGCTGAAGAAGGACGTGATCATCCTGCTGGACTCGATCACCCGCCTGGCCCGCGCGTACAACAACGTGCTGCCGTCATCGGGCAAGGTCATGTCGGGCGGCCTGGACTCCAACGCGCTGCAGCGCCCCAAGCGCTTCTTCGGCGCGGCGCGCAACATCGAGGAAGGCGGCTCGCTGACCATCATCGGCACGGCGCTGGTCGACACCGGCTCGCTGATGGACCAGGTGATCTACGAGGAATTCAAGGGCACCGGCAACTGCGAAATCCATCTGGATCGACGCATGGCCGAAAAGCGCGTCTACCCGTCCATCCTCATCAACAAGTCCAGCACGCGCCGCGAGGAGTTGCTGCTCAAGCCCGAGATCCTGCAAAAGAGCTGGATCCTGCGCAAGCTGCTCTACAACATGGACGAGATCGAGGCGATGGAGTTCATCCTCGACAAGATGAAGGCGTCGAAGAACAACCTGGACTTCTTCGACATGATGCGGCGCGGCGGGTAACTTCAGCCCGGCTAGCCAAACCGACAGGAAGCCCGCTACAATCGCGGGTTTTCCGCCCCAGACACCTTCGGAAAGTGCGCCGACCAAGCGATTCACATCGTTGGCGTGGCTCCCGACAAACAAGCCCCAGCGGCCAAGAGGTTCCCATGAAAGAAGGCATTCACCCCAACTACCGCGACGTCGTGTTCGTCGACCAGTCCAACGGTTTCCAGTTCGTCACGCGCTCCACGCTGCAGACGAAGGACTCCATCGAGATCGACGGCAAGAAGCTGCCGCTGGTGAAGCTGGAAACCACCAGCGAGTCGCACCCCTTCTACACGGGCACGCAAAAGAGCATCGACAACCTCGGTGGTCGCGTCGAGAAGTTCCGCAACAAGTTCGCTCACCTCAAGAAGTGATGGGTTGCGGCTATTCCGCCGCACCAACGTCAAAGGGCAGCATTCGCTGCCCTTTTGCTTTTGGGCCCATTTTTCATGCGTGACGCCGTTTGACGGCATCATGCCGGCCGTTCCATCGAACTTTCGCGCGTGAACCTCCCCACTCCCGCCATCGTCGCCGAGCGCGGCGTCGAGCGCCTGCCCCGCCTGGCCCTGCTGCTGCTGTGCGCGGCCTACGTGCTGCCCGGCATCTTCGGCCGCGACCCGTGGCGCAATGCCGACCTGACGTCCTTCGGCTTCATGGCCAGCATCGCCGAGGGCCGCGCCCCGTGGTGGCAGCCGGCCATCGCAGGCATCCCGGCCGAAGGCGGCCCCCTGCCCTACTGGCTGGGCGCGCTCGCGATCAAGGCGCTGCCTTTTCTGGACGCCCCGATCGCAGCCCGGCTGCCGTATGCACTGGTGCTGGTGGGCGTGCTGGTGGCCGTCTGGTACACCTGCCTTCACCTCGCGCGCACCGACGCCGCGCAGCCGGTGGCCTTCGCTTTCGGCGGCGAAGCCCAGGCCGTCGACTACGCCCGTGCGCTGGCCGATGGCGCGCTGCTGGCGCTGATGGCATCGCTGGGCCTGCTGCAACTGGGTCACGAGACGACGCCGGAGCTGGTGCAGCTGCTGGCCGTGTCGGTCTACCTGTACGGGCTGGCGGCGGCGCCCTATCGCCGCGGGCGCTCGCGGGCCGCGGTGATCCTGTCGCTGCCCGTGCTGGCCGCCAGCGGAGCGCCCGCGGTGGCCTGCATGCTGGGCCTGCTGGGCGTGCTGCTGAACCACCGCTCCAGCTACGACGAGGCCAAGACGCAGCGCATCTGGCTGATCGGTGCGCTGGCGCTGGCCGTGCTGGCAGCCTGGGCGTTCGACGGCTGGGCCTGGCGCGTGCGGCACGACGTGCAGGTGGGCTCGCTGCTCAGCCTGCTGGCGTGGTTCTGCTGGCCCGCCGGGCCGCTGGCACTGTGGACGCTGTGGCGCTGGCGCAGGCATGGCCTGCGCCGGCACATCACGGTGCCAGCCATCGCGCTGCTGGTGCCACTGGCCGCCTGCATCGCCATGGATGGCTCGGAGCGCGCGCTGCTGCTCGCCCTGCCGTCGCTGGCCATCCTCGCCGCCTTCGCGCTGCCGACGCTGAGCCGCGGGTTTTCCGCGGCCGTGGACTGGTTCTCCGTGTTCTTCTTCAGCGCGGCGGCGCTGTTCTTCTGGCTCTACTACCTGTCCATGCACACGGGCTGGCCGCCACGCCCGCTGGCCAACCTGCGCCGGCTGGCCGAGGGCTTCGAGCCGGAGTTCAGCGCCGTCGCGCTGCTGCTGGCCATCGCGGCGACGGCCGCCTGGCTGGCCCTGGTGCGCTGGCGCACGGCGCGCCACCGGCATGCGCTGTGGAAGAGCCTGGCACTGCCCGCGGGCGGTGTCGCTCTGGGCTGGCTGCTGGTCATGAGCCTGCTGCTGCCGCCGCTGGACTACGCCCGCAGCCTAGCGCCGCTGGTGGCGCGGCTGAAGGCCCGCATGCCGGCCAGCGCCCAGTGCCTGGCCGCGCCCGGCCAGAACCTCGCCACGCTGGCGGCGCTGGAGTGGCATGGCGGCTGGCAGGTCCAGGGCCGCGGCGCGCTGGAGGCGTCGACCTGCCGGCATGCCGTCATCAGCGCCGGGCAGCCGACGCCTCGCGGCTGGCAGGTCATCGCCCAGGTCAAGCGCCCGACGGACCGCAGCGGCACGGCCGGCCTGGTGCTGTTGCAGCGTCAGTGATCGGCTCAGTGATCAGCTGAAATGGCCGCGCCGCTGAACGCGGCCTCGTCGCCCAGCGGCGTATCGTTGGCATGTCGCACGCGGGCCGCCGGGAACACGAGGCGGAACCGCGAGCCCTTGCCCACCTCGCTCTGGATCAGCAGCTCGCCGCCATGGCGCTGCATGACATGCTTGACGATGGACAGCCCCAGGCCGGTGCCGCCGGTCTCGCGCGAGCGGCTGCCGTCCACGCGGTAGAAACGCTCGGTCAGCCGCGGGATGTGTTCGCGCGCGATGCCCAGGCCGGTGTCGACGACGGCCAGCTCGCCGCTGCCGCCTTCCAGCACCCGCCAGGTGACTTCGACCTCGCCGCCGTCCGGCGTGTAGCGCACGGCGTTGGTGACGAGGTTGGCGATGGCGCTGAGCAACTCGCTCTCGATGCCCGCCAGCTCGACGCCGGTTGCGGGCTTGAGCCGCAGCGTGTGCCGGTGGGCCGACAACGCCTCGGCGTCGGCCGCCACGCGCAGCAGCAGGCCGTCCAGTCCGACCCAGCGGTCCGGCCCGGGGCGCGGGCTGCCTTCGAGCTGCGCCAGCGTGAGCAGGTCGGCCACCAGGGTCTGCATGCGCTGCGTCTGCTGGGTCATCAGCACGAGCACGCGGTCACGCTCTGCGGTCGTCAGCGGCAGGTTCTGCTGCGTTTCGATGAAACCCGACAGCACGGTCAGCGGCGTGCGGATCTCGTGCGACACGTTGGCGACGAAGTCCCGCCGCATCGCCTCGTTGCGCACGCGCTCGGTGATGTCCAGCGACAGCACCAGGCGCATGCCGTCGCCATATTCGCGCACGACGATGGACAGCGTGCCCGGCCCGCGCCCGTTGCCCAGCACCAGCGGCTCGCCGTAGCGGCCGGCCTGCAGGTAGGCCACGAAGGCCGGCGCCCGCACGAGGTTGGTGATGCGCTGGTGCAGGTCGCGCTTCGGGTCCAGCGCGAAATGGTCGGCCGCCGCATGGTTGCACCAGACGATGTGCTCCTTGATGTCCAGCATCAGCACGCCGTTGGGCGAGGCTTCGATGGCGGACAGGAACTGCTCCAGCTCCAGCCGGCCCCGCGCCAGTGCACGATCACGGTCGCGCATCGCGCGCTCGACCCGGTAGCCCAGTTCGCCCCACAGGCCGGTGTCGCGCGGTGCGCTGTCCTGCTGGGTGCCGCGCAGCCAGTTCAGCAGCCGGTTGCCGCGCACCGCATCGACGATCAGCAGCAGGCTGACGCCGGTGGCCGACCCCAGCCCGAGCGCGAGGCTGTCCAGGCCCGTCGCCGCACGCACGGCCACACCGATGACGAAGCCGAACAGCGCTGCCAGGCAAGCCAGCAGCAATCGGGGCAGCAACCAGGCCATGAAGTCGGGAAAAGCCTCAGGCGGACAGCGCGCTGCTGTGCTGCGTCAACCGGTAACCGGCGCCGCGCACGGTCTCGATCATGCGGGCGCACTGCACGCGCTCCAGCGCCTCGCGCAGCCGCTTGACGTGGACGTCGATGGTGCGCTCCTCGATGAAGACGTGGTCGCCCCAGACGCGGTCCAGCAGCTGCGAGCGGCTGTGCACGCGCTCGGGGTGCGTCATCAAAAAGTGCAGCAGGCGGAACTCGGTGGGGCCGAGCTTGACCTCGATGCCTTCGCGGCTGACACGGCGCGTGCCCGGGTCCAGCAGCAGCGGGCCCACCTCGACCGCGCTGTCCAGCGCCTCGGGCGCCTTGCGGCGCAGCACGGCGCGGATGCGGGCGAGCAATTCGTTCGTCGAGAACGGCTTGGTGATGTAGTCGTCGGCGCCGGCATCCAGGCCCGAGATCTTGTCGCTCTCGTCGGCACGCGCCGTCAGCATGATGACGGGCAGCTCCTTCGTTCGCGCTGCGCCGCGCCACTGGCGAGCCAGTGCCACGCCGCTCTGCCCCGGCAGCATCCAGTCCAGCACGACCAAGTCCGGCAGCACGCGGTCCACCTCGTACTGCGCCGCCGCCGAACTGCCGGCGATGGTCACCTCGAAGCCTGCATGGCGAAGGTTGATGGAGATCAGCTCGGCAATCGCCGATTCGTCTTCCACCACAAGGATTCGGCTCATGTGATCGACTCCTTCACCGGACCATGGTCTCGACGGCTTCGACGGAGTTGTGCCGCACGTCCTGCCCCTTGACCACGTAGATGATGACTTCGGCCAGGTTCTTGGCGTGGTCGCCCACACGCTCGATGGCCTTGGCGACGAACACCAGGTCGATGGACGAGGAGATGGTGCGCGGGTCTTCCATCATGTAGGTGATGAGCTTGCGCAGCAGGCCGTCGAATTCCTTGTCGATCTCGTCGTCGTGCTTGAGCACGTCCAGCGCACGCTCGACGTCCAGCCGGGCGAAGGCGTCCAGCGCCTTGCGCAGCTGGCTGGTCGCCAGCTCGGCCTCGTAGGCCAGGTCGGACATCGGCAGGCGCATGCGGCTGGAGACGCCGCTGGACACCAGGCGCTGCACGGTGCGTGCGATGCGCGCGGCCTCGTCGCCCACGCGTTCGAGGTTGGCGATGCTCTTGCTGATCGCGATCAGCAGGCGCAGGTCGCGCGCCGTGGGCTGGCGGCGCGCGATGATGGTGGAGAGATCGCGGTCGATCTCGACTTCCATCGCATTCACGCGGCCTTCCTTGGCCAGCACGTCGTCGGCCGACTCCGCGCTGAAGTCCACCAGCGCCTGCACGGCCTGGGCGACCTGGGCTTCGACGAGGCCGCCCATCTCCAGCACGCGCGTGGAGATGCCGCTGAGCTCGGTATCGAACTGGGTCGAAAGATGCTTGTCAACCATATGAACTCCTGTTGTTCTTGGCGCTGGGCCGGACTCGGGGACCGGCCGGTCAGCCGAAGCGGCCGGTGATGTAGTCTTCCGTGTCCTTGCGCTTGGGCTTCATGAACAGCTCGGCCGTGGGGCCGAACTCGATCAGGTCGCCCAGGTACATGTAGGCCGTGTAGTCCGAACAGCGCGCGGCCTGCTGCATGTTGTGGGTCACGATGGCGACGGTGTAGTCGCTCTTCAGTTCGTGGATCAGCTCTTCGATCTTGCCGGTGGAGATCGGGTCCAGCGCCGAGCAGGGCTCATCCAGCAGCAGCACCTCGGGCTTGATGGCGATGCCGCGGGCGATGCACAGGCGCTGCTGCTGGCCGCCGGACAGGCCCGAGCCGCTCTGGTTGAGCTTGTCCTTCACCTCGGTCCACAGGGCCGCTTTTTTGAGTGCCCACTCCACGCGCTCGTCCATCTCCACGCGCGGCAGCGTCTCGAACAGGCGCACGCCGAAAGCGATGTTGTCGTAGATGGACATGGGAAACGGCGTGGGCTTCTGGAAGACCATGCCGACCTTGGCGCGGATCAGCGAGACGTCGTCCTTGCTCGCGAGGATGTTCTCGCCGTCCAGCAGGATCTCGCCCTCGGCGCGCTGCTCGGGGTAGAGCTCGAACATGCGGTTGAGCGTGCGCAGCAGCGTGCTCTTGCCGCAGCCCGACGGGCCGATGAAGGCGGTGACCTTCTTCTCGGGGATGTCGAGGTTGATGTTCTTCAGCGCGTGGAAGTTGCCGTAGTAGAAGTTCAGGTTGCGCACCGACAGTTTGGCGCGCTCGCCCACGGGCATATCGACTTTGACGTCCATGGTGAGTCCTTAGTGTTTGTTCTTGAAGAGCACGCGGGCGAGGATGTTCAGCAGCAGCACGCCCATGGTGATCAGGAAGACGCCGGCCCAGGCCAGCTTCTGCCAGTTCTCGTAGGGGCTCATCGCGAACTTGAAGATCGTGACCGGCAGGCTGGCCATCGGTGCGCTGACATCACTGGTCCAGAACTGGTTGGACAGTGCCGTGAACAGCAGTGGCGCCGTCTCGCCGGACACGCGGGCCAGCGCCAGCAGGATGCCGGTGATGACGCCCGCGCGGGCGGCCTTCAGCGTGATCGCGAGGATGACCTTCCACTTCGGCGTGCCGAGGGCGTAGGCGGCTTCGCGCAGCGCGTTGGGCACGAGGCTGAGCATGTTCTCGGTCGTGCGGATGACGACGGGAATGACCAGCAGCGCCAGCGCCAGCGCCCCGGCCAGGCCGGAGAAGCTCTTCAGCTTGGCCACGACCACGGCGTAGACGAACAGGCCCACGACGATGGACGGGGCCGACAGCAGGATGTCATTGATGAAGCGCACCGCGCTGCCCAGCCAGGTCTTCTGCCCGTACTCGGCCAGGTACACGCCGGCCAGGATGCCAATGGGTGTGCCCACCAGTGTGGCCAGGCCCACCATGACGAAGCTGCCGAAGATGGCATTCGCCAGGCCGCCGCCCTCCGCCTGCGGCGGCGGCGTCATCTCGGTGAACGTGGCCAGGCTCAGGCCACCGATGCCGAGGTAGATGGTCTCGAACAGGATCCAGATCAGCCAGAACACGCCGAAGGCCATGGCCCCCAGCGACAAGGCCAGCGCGACGAAATTGACGCGCTTGCGTTTGTTGTGCATCGCCAGGCGGCGAGCAGCCAGCGGGGTGCTCATGAGCGCGCTCCTTCGTTCTTCTTCAGGCGTGCCAGCAGCAGCTTGGAGATCGTCAGCACGACGAAGGTGATGAGGAAAAGGACCAGGCCGAGGTACATCAGCGACGCCTGGTGCAAGCCCTCGCCGGCTTCGGCGAACTCGTTGGCCAGCGTGGAGGTGATGCTGTTGGCCGCCTCGAAGACGGACAGCGAATTGAGCTGGTTCATGTTGCCGATGACGAAGGTGACCGCCATCGTCTCGCCCAAAGCTCGGCCCAGGCCCAGCATGATGCCGCCCACCACGCCGGTCTTGGTGTACGGCAGCACGACGCGGGAGACGACCTCCCAGGTCGTGGCACCCAGGCCGTAGGCGCTTTCCTTCAGCATCGGCGGCGTGACCTCGAACACGTCCCGCATCACCGAGGCGATGAACGGGATGATCATGATGGCCAGGATGATGCCGGCCGACAGGATGCCGATGCCGACCGGCGGTCCGGAGAACAACGCGCCGATGTAGGGCACGCCGGCGAACACGGCCTGCAGCGGCTGCTGCACGAACGTGGCCAGGATGGGGCCGAACACCAGCAGGCCCCACATGCCGTAGACGATGGAGGGCACGGCGGCCAGCAGCTCGACGGCAATGCCGAGCGGCCGCTTCAGCCAGCTGGGCGACAGCTCGGTCAGGAAGATGGCGATGCCGAAGCTGACCGGCACGGCGATGATCAGCGCGATGAACGAGCTGGCCAGCGTGCCGTAGATCATCACCAGGCCGCCGAACTTCTCCTGCACCGGGTCCCACTCCGCACTCGTCAGGAAGCCCAGGCCGAAGGCCTTCAGCGCGGGCGCGGCGCCGATGATGAGCGAGCCGATGATGCCGATCATCAAGGCCAGCGTCAGCCAGGCGGCGCCCTGCGACAGGGCGGCGAACAACCCGTCAGCCCACGGAGCGACACGGCGGCGCGGCGGCGGCGGCTTCATGGCGTTGGGCTCAGGTTCGCTTCGATCAACGCGGTTCGCGTCGTCGGCGGGAAGGATGGCGGCCAAGTAACCTCCGGAAGTCTGAAAGATGAACCGTGCGTTGGATACGGCAAAGCCCGGCTGCGCCGGGCCTGCTCAGCACCTTCGCGTCACTTGAACGCGATGGCCTTGCCGGACGTGTCCTTGATCTCGCCCCACTGCTTGCGCACCAGGTCCTTGACGGCGGCGGGCAGCGGCACGTAGTCCAGCTCGTCGGCCATCTTGTCGCCGTTGGCGTAGGCCCACTCGAAGAACTTCAGCGCGGCGGACGCGTTGGCGGCCTTGTCCTGCGACTTGAACATCAGGATGTAGGTCGGGTTGGTCAGCGGCCACGCGGCCTTGCCCGGCTGGTCGGTCGTGATCTGGTAGAAGGTCTTGTTCCAGTCGGCACCGGCCGCGGCGGCCTTGAAGGCGTCGTCGCTCGGGTTGACCCACTGGCCATCCTTGTTCTTCAGCTGCACGTACGTCATCTTGTTCTGCTTCACATAGGCGTACTCGACGTAGCCGATGGAGTTGGGCAGGCGCTGCACGAAGGCGGCGACGCCCTCGTTGCCCTTGCCGGCCGTGCCAGCCAGCCACTTGACCGTCGTGCCTTCGCCGACCTGGGTCTTCCAGGACTCGCTGACCTTGGACAGGTAGTTCGTGAAGATGAACGTCGTGCCGGAGCCATCCGCGCGGGCGACGGGGGCGATGGCGGCGTCAGGCAGCGGCACGCCGGGGTTCAGCGCGGTCAGGGCCGCGTCGTTCCACTTGGTGATCTTGCCCAGGTAGATGTCGGCCAGCACGGTGCCGGTCAGCTTGATCTGGCCCGGGGCGATGCCCTTGATGTTGACGACGGGCACGACGCCACCGATGACGGTCGGGAACTGCACCAGGCCGTCCTTGGCCAGCTCGTCGTCCTTCAGCGGCATGTCCGACGCGCCGAAATCGACCGTCTTGGCCTTGATCTGGCGGATGCCGGCGCCGGAACCGACCGACTGGTAGTTGATGCGGGCGCCGGTGGCCTTGTTGTAGGCATCGGCCCACTTGGCGTAGATGGGCGCCGGGAAGGTGGCGCCAGCACCGGTCACGTCCTGGGCAAAGGCCACATGGGCACCGGAAAGGGTGGCGACGATCGCGAGCGACTTGCTGACCTGGACAAAGTTCATCTGTGTACCTTCCGCAGAGCGGTTTTGACGATGTCCGGCATCCTAGGGATCGAATGTGACGGCTCGGTGACTCCCTTGGGGATCACCGTCGCATTGGAGCGCGCGAACTGGCCCGTGTGAAGCCACCCGGGGCACTTTATGACAGCGTCATTTGAGCTTCACGCGATCGTCATATGGCGCTCCTACAGTGCCGGCCAGTCGTTTCTGACCCCAACCGGAGCCCTCGAATGATCCGCCGCACTTCCCTGATCGCACTGGCCGCCAGCGCCCTGCTCGCCGCCTGCGCCACCACGCCCACCCCGGCTCCGCTGGCCGAGACGCTCGCTCGCGAGCCGCAACTGAGCACCTTCAACCGCCTGGTGGCCCAGGCCGGCCTGACCGACACGCTGCGCGCCGCCGGCCCGTTCACCGTCTTCGCCCCCAGCGACGACGCCTTCAAGGCCGTGCCTGCCAAGACGATGGAGGCGCTGGTGGCCGACCCGGCCCAGCTCAAGGCCGTGCTGGGGTATCACATCGTCGAAGGCCAAGTGACCACCGCCGACGTTAAGCCAGGGGCCGCGAAGACCCGCCAGGGCGCCAGCGTGGCGCTGGCCAAGGCGGGCAGCTTCGTCACCGTGGACGACGCCGTCGTGCAGCAAGCCGACATCGTTGCGACGAACGGCGTGGCGCATGTTGTCGACCGCGTGCTGATGCCGCCGAAGAAGTAAGCCGCTGCGGCGCCAAAAGCGAAGGCCGCCCGAGGGCGGCCTTTTGCGGCGCCGGCCAGCGAAACGTCAGGCGGCCACGGCATCCACCAGGCGCTGCGCGCAGCGCTGCGCCAGCGCGGCATCCGACGCTTCCACCATCACGCGCAGCAGCGGCTCGGTGCCCGACGCACGGATCAGCACGCGGCCGCGGTCGCCCAGCTCGGCCGTCACGGCCACCTGTTCCTCGGCCAGCCGAGTGCTGGTCTTCCAGTCCTGGCCGGCCTGCAGCCGGACGTTGATGAGCGTCTGCGGGAACAGGTCCACGCCGTGGAGCTGCTCCGCCAGGCTGCGACCGCTGCGGCAGACGGCCTGCAGCACCAGCAGCGCGCTGACGATGCCGTCGCCGGTGGTGTGCTTGTCCAGCGCCAACAGGTGGCCCGAGCCCTCGCCGCCGAGCTGCCAGCCACGCGCGGCCAGCTCTTCGAGCACGTAGCGGTCACCGACCTTGGCGCGCACGAACTCGACGTCGCGCGCGCGCAGCGCCAGCTCGACCGCCATGTTGGTCATCAGCGTGCCCACGGCGCCGGGCACGCGCAGGCCTTGCGCCAGACGGTCGGCCACCATCACGTAGAGCAGCTCGTCACCGTTGTACAAGCGCCCCTGGGCGTCGACCAGTTGCAGCCGGTCGGCGTCGCCGTCCAACGCGACGCCATAGTCGGCGCCGTTCGCCTTGACGGCCTCGACCATCGCGCCGGGCGCCGTCGCACCGAAGCCGGCGTTGATGTTGAAGCCGTCCGGCTTGCAGCCGATGGAGATGACCTCGGCGCCCAGCTCATGGAAGACGTCCGGCGCCACGTGGTAGGCCGCACCGTGCGCGGCATCGACGACGATCTTCAGGCCCTTGAGCGTCAGGTCCGAGCCGAAGCTGTTCTTGCAGAACTCGATGTAGCGGCCGCGCGCATCCTCCAGCCGCTTGGCGCGGCCCAGGCTGGCCGAGTCCACCCACTGCGGCGCCTCGTCCAGCGCGGCCTCGACGGCCAGCTCCCAGGCGTCCGGCAGCTTCTCACCCTTGGCCGAGAAGAACTTGATGCCGTTGTCCTGGAAGGCGTTGTGCGAGGCGCTGATGACCACACCCAGGTCCAGACGCAGCGCGCGGGTCAGGTAGGCGACGCCCGGCGTGGGCAGCGGCCCGGTCAGCAGCACGTTGACGCCCGCGGAGGCGAAGCCGGCTTCCAGCGCGGACTCGATCATGTAGCCGGAGATGCGCGTGTCCTTGCCGATCAGCACCGTCGGGCGCTGGGTCGTCTTGCGCAGCACGCGGCCGACCGCGTGGCCCAGGCGCAGCATGAAGTCGGGCGTGATCGGGGCCTGGCCCACGGTGCCTCGAATGCCGTCGGTTCCGAAATGCTTGCGGCTCATCGAGCGCTTCCTCCACAGATCATTGAAAACCCTAGTCCCGGATTGTCGCCGCATCGACCGCGGCCCACACCTTGAGCGCGTCCACCGTTGCTGCGACATCGTGCACGCGCAGCACGTGCGCACCGGCGCTCACGGCCCTCAGCGCCGCCGCCAGGCTGGCCGGCAGGCGCTCGCCCACGGCGCGCCCGGTGATCTCGCCCAGCGTGCGCTTGCGCGACCAGCCGACCAGCAGCGGATGGCCCAGCGCCGCCAGCGCCCGCTGCCCGGCCAGCAGCCTAAGGTTGTGCTGCGCGGTCTTCGCGAAGCCATAGCCCGGGTCCAGCGCGATGCACTCCGCCGGGATGCCGGCAGCCCGCGCTGCATCGGCACGCCCGCGCAGGAACGCCGCCACGTCGGCCACGACGTCGTCGTACTGCGCCAGGTCCATCATCGACGCCGGCTCGCCGCGCATGTGCATCAGGCACACGCCCGCGCCGCTGCCGGCCACGGCCTGCAGGGCGCCCGGCAACTGCAAGGCCTGCACGTCGTTGACGATGTCGGCGCCGGCATCGAGCGCACGGCGCATGACCTCGGGCTTGTAGGTGTCCACCGACACCGGCACGCCCAGCGTCAACGCGGCCGCCAGCACGTCAGCGATGCGGGTCCACTCGGACGTGGCGTCCACGCGCGGTGCGCCGGGGCGCGTCGATTCGCCGCCGATGTCCAGCAGGTCGGCGCCCTCGGCCACCAGGCGCTCGCAGTGCGCGATGCCTGCGCGGGTGTCGTCGTGCCGGCCGCCGTCCGAGAAGGAGTCCGGCGTCACGTTGACGATGCCCATCACGCGCGGGCGGCTCAGGTCGATGCGGAAACGGCGGGTCTGCCAGTGCATGGGTGCTTCAAATGAAAAACGGGCCCGGTGTCAGCGGGCCCGTTTCGTGACGGTCGTGGTGTCGTGGGATCAGGCCGCGGCGGGGGCGCCATCGGTGCTGACCGCGGGCGTGCCGCCGGACGGGCCGCTGCTGGGCGTCGGCGGCGTCGTGCCACCGGGCTCGCGCGGCGGGCGGCCGGCCATGATGTCCAGGATCTGGTCGCGGTCGATGGTTTCCCACTTCATCAGCGCCGCGGTCATGGTCTCGACCTTGTCGCGGTTGTCTTCCAGGATCTTCTGCGCCACGGCGTACTGCTCGTCGAGGATGCGGCGGATCTCGCCGTCGACCTTTTGCTGCGTGCTCTCGCTGATGTTGGTCGTCTTGGTCATGCTGCGGCCGAGGAACACTTCGCCCTCGTTCTCGGCATAGACCATCGGGCCCAGCAGGTCGCTCATGCCGTAGCGCGTGACCATGTCGCGCGCCATGCGGGTGGCACGCTCGTAGTCGTTGGAGGCACCCGTGGAGATGTCGTGGACGAACAAGTCCTCGGCAATGCGGCCACCGAACATGATGCTGATGCTGTTGAGCATCTGCTTGAAGTACAGGCTGTGCTGGTCACGTTCGGGCAACTGCCAGGTCACGCCCAGCGCACGGCCGCGCGGCATGATGGTGACCTTGTGGACCGGGTCGGTCCCCGGCAGCAGCTCGGCCACGACGGCATGGCCGGACTCGTGATACGCGGTGGCGCGCTTCTCGTCCTCGGTCATGACCATGCTCTTGCGCTCCGGGCCCATGTAGAGCTTGTCCTTGGCACGCTCGAAGTCGATCATCTCGACAAGGCGACCGCCACGCCGCGCCGCGAACAGCGCCGCCTCGTTGACGAGGTTGGCCAGGTCCGCGCCGCTCATGCCGGGCGTGCCGCGTGCCAGGATGGACGCGTTGACGTCCTGGCCGATGGGCACCTTGCGCATGTGCACGTTCAGGATCTGCTCGCGGCCGCGGATGTCCGGCAGCGTCACGTAGACCTGGCGGTCGAAGCGGCCCGGGCGCAGCAGCGCCGGGTCCAGGATGTCCGGGCGGTTGGTGGCCGCGATGACGATGACGCCGAGGTTGGTCTCGAAGCCGTCCATCTCGACCAGCATCTGGTTCAACGTCTGCTCGCGCTCGTCGTTGCCGCCGCCCAGGCCGGCACCGCGATGGCGGCCGACCGCGTCGATTTCGTCGATGAAGATGATGCAGGGCGCGCTCTTCTTGGCCTGCTCGAACATGTCGCGCACACGGGCCGCGCCGACGCCGACGAACATCTCGACGAAGTCGGAGCCCGAGATCGTGAAGAACGGCACCTTGGCTTCGCCGGCGATGGACTTGGCCAGCAGCGTCTTGCCGGTACCGGGAGGGCCGACCAGCAACACGCCACGCGGGATGCGGCCGCCCAGCTTCTGGAACTTCTGCGGGTCCTTCAGGAAGTCCACCAGCTCCTTGACCTCTTCCTTGGCCTCGTCGCAGCCGGCGACGTCCGCGAAGGTCACGGTGTTGCTGGCTTCGTCCAGCATGCGCGCCTTGGACTTGCCGAAGCTGAACGCCCCGCCCTTGCCGCCGCCCTGCATCTGGCGCATGAAGTACACCCACACGCCGATGAGCAGCAGCATGGGCGCCCAGTTGATCAGCATGCTCAGCAGGAAGCTCTGCTCCTCGCGCGGCTTCACATCGAACTTGATGCCGTTGTTGCGCAGGTCGCCGATCAGGCCGCGGTCGAGGTAGGTGGCCGTGACGCGCAGCTTGTCGCCGTCGGTGGTCTCGGCCAGGATCTCGGCGCCGCTCGCGCCGCCTTCGGTCAGCGTGACCTGCTTGATGCGACGCGCCTGGACCTGGTCAAGGAACTCGGAATAACCGATCTGCTTGCCGGGTGCCGTCGCTCCGCCGAACTGTTTGACGACCGTGAACAGCACCAGGGCGATCACGATCCAGACGGCGAATTTCGAAAACCACTGATTGTTCACAACGACTCCTTGGCCCCGATAGCCACGTTCAGGCTCAGGACAGTGGGGGCGATTTTAGTTGACGCAAGAGGGTGGCCCCTGACATCAGCGGGGTTTCAAACCGATTCCGACCAAGAAATTCTCGGAAGAGCGGATGCGGGAGGCCTTGGGTTTGACGGCTTTGACCGCCTTGAAACGGGCCCGGAACAACGCCACCAGCTCGTTGTAGCCGCTGCCATGAAAGACTTTGGCCACCAGCGCGCCTTCGGGTTTGAGGTGCTGGCCAGCGAAATCCACCGCCAGCTCAACCAGGTTGGAGATGCGGGCGGCATCGGTGGCGGCAATGCCCGACATATTCGGTGCCATGTCGGACACCACCACGTCCACCGGCCGCCCCGCCAGCGTGGCCTCCAGCTGGGCGTAGACCGCTTCATCCTGGAAGTCCCCCTGGATGAACTGCACGCCCTCGATGGGCTCGAAATCCAGCAGGTCCAGCGCAATGATGGTGCCATTGAGCTGACCCACCGCCGCACCGCCCTGGCCCGCTTCCTTCGGCGCGAACCGGCGGCGCAGGTACTGGCTCCAGGCGCCCGGCGTGGCCCCCAGGTCGACCACCACCTGGCCTGGGCGGATCAGCTTGAGTTCCTCGTCGATTTCCTTGAGCTTGTAGGCGGCGCGGGAGCGGTAGCCGTCCTTCTGCGCCTGCTGCACATAGGGGTCGCTGACGTGGTTGTTCAGCCACGCCTTGTTGAGCTTCTTGCTTTTGGTTTGAGTTTTCATGCCCACGGGATAATACGGGGATGCCTCAAATCAATTTGACTCCCGCCCAGCGCAAGGACAAGCGTGCCGATGCCCACCATCTCGACCCGGTCGTGATGATCGGTGGCGAGGGCCTGACGCCCGCCGTGGTGAAAGAAACCGACCTGGCGCTGAATTCGCACGGCCTCATCAAGGTCCGCGTGCTCGGCGATGATCGCGCGGCCCGCGAGGCGATGTTCGTCCAGCTCTGCGACGAACTGAACGCGGCGCCCATCCAGCACATCGGCAAGCTGCTGGTGCTGTGGCGCCCCATCCCGGAGAAGCCCAAGGCCGAGCGCGAAGGCGTCATGCCCGGCCCGCGCGTGGTCAAGATCGTCAAGTTCTCCAAAAGCGGCAACGGCCGCCCGCAGATCAACAAGGTCAAGGTCATGGGCAACGAGCGCGTGACCCAGGGCGGCGAGATCAAGCGCGTGAAGAAGCGCGCGGTGACCACCAGCGTCAAGAAGCGCGCCGCTGAGTGATCCAGGCCAGGGCCAGCACCGCCAGGCCCTTCACGCCGAAGAACACCAGCGAGGCGCCGTGCAGCGCCGCGAAAGACGCCACGCCGGTACCGGCCCGCGCATTCGCCATCAGCGGCTGCAGGCCGTAATAGCCCGCGATGGTGCAGAACAGTGCCACGGCCGGCAGCAGCAACGCCGCCGAGAACACGGGGCCGGCAGCGCCGGCCTCGGCCGCGTCACGCGCCAGGCGGCGCTCCAGCATGATGAGGATCAGCGCGGCTGCCAGGCTGACCTGCGCCTCCACCGCGAAAAGCCGCCCGACGAAAAGGCCCGCCTGGACGCGCTCCAGGACCGCGAAGGCGCTGGGCGCCGCCGCGAAGGCCACGCACAGCAAAAAGCCGCCCCACAGGGCGGCCAGCAGCGTCTGAAGGCGCGCGAACATCACTCGTAGCGAACTTCGACGATCTCGTAGCGCTTGATGCCGCCGGGCGCCTGCACCTCGGCGACGTCGCCGGCTTCTTTGCCGATCAACGCACGCGCGATGGGCGAGCCGATGGAGATGCGGCCCTGCTTGATGTCGGCCTCGTCGTCGCCGGTGATCTGGTAGGTCACCTCGGTGCCGCTGGCTTCTTCTTCCAGGTCGACGGTCGCGCCGAAGACCACGCGGCCACCGGCGTCCAGCGTCGATGGATCGATGATCTGGGCGGCGGCCAGCTTGCCTTCGATCTCCAGGATGCGGCCTTCGATGAAGCCCTGCTTGTCCTTGGCCGCGTCGTACTCGGCGTTCTCGCTCAGGTCGCCCTGGGCGCGCGCCTCCGCGATCGCCTGGACGACGGCGTGACGTTCGACGGTCTTGAGCCGGTGCAGCTCGGCCTTGAGCGCCTCGGCGCCGCGCTTGGTCAGGGGAATGGTCGTCATGTCAAAACTCGATGGCAAAAAGAGTTCCGCCGCTGCGGCCCGGGCGTTCCCGAGCTGCGGCGGCGGAATCAATGAGCGCAGATTTTAAGTCAGCTCGGCGTGGAGTTCCTGCAGGGATTGCACGGTCAGACCGTCACGATGTTTCATGCCTTCAACCGCCGCCTCGCAGCCGGCCATGGTCGTGTAGTAGGTCACGCGGTTGGCCAACGAAGCCTGGCGGATGTAGCGGCTGTCGGCAATGGCGGTGCGGGTCTCGTCCACCGTCGTGAAGACGAGCTGGATGTCGCCGCCCTTGAGGGCATCGACGATGTGAGGGCGTCCATCCTTGATCTTGTTGATCAGCTTGACGGGGACCCCGGCTTCCGTGATGGCCGCGGCCGTGCCCCGGGTCGCCACGATGCCGAAGCCCAGCGCGTGCAGATCCTTGGCAATGGCGATGGCGCGGGCCTTGTCGTTGTTCTTCACGGTGATCAGCACATTGCCCTGACGCGGCAGGCGCGAGCCGGCGCCGATCTGGCTCTTCAGCATCGCCTCGCCGAAGGTCTTGGCGGAACCCATGACCTCGCCGGTCGAGCGCATCTCGGGGCTGAGGATGGGGTCCACACCCGGGAACTTGTTGAACGGGAAGACGGCTTCCTTGACGCTGAAGTAAGGCGGGATGACCTCGGCCGGCACGCGGCCCTTGCGGTCGCGCTGGTCCACCAGCTTCTGGCCGGCCATGCAGCGCGCGGCGATCTTGGCGAGCTGCTGGCCGGTGGCCTTGGACACGTAGGGCACCGTGCGCGAGGCGCGCGGATTTACTTCCAGCACATAGACCGTGCAGGCGGCGAGGCCGGCCGTCACGTCGCCCTGGATGGCGAACTGCACGTTCATCAGGCCGACGACCTTCAGCGCCTTGGCCATCGCGGCCGTCTGGCGGCGCAGCTCGTCCTGCAGGTCGACGGCCAGCGTGTAGGGCGGCAGCGAGCAGGCCGAGTCGCCGGAGTGGATGCCGGCCGCCTCGATGTGTTCCATGATGCCGCCGATCATCACGTCGCCCGTGCTGTCGGCGATGCAGTCCACGTCGACCTCGACGGCGTCTTCCAGGAAGCGGTCCAGCAGCACCGGCGACTTCTCGCTGACGCGCACGGCCTCGCGCATGTAGCGCTCCAGGTCCTTGTCGCCGTGCACGATCTCCATCGCACGGCCGCCCAGCACGTAGCTCGGGCGCACGACCAGCGGGTAGCCGATCTCGTTGGCCAGTTGCACCGCCGCTTCTTCGGTGCGCGCGGTGCGGTTGGGCGGCTGGCGCAGGCCGAGTTCATGCAGCAGCTTCTGGAAACGCTCGCGGTCCTCGGCGATGTCGATGGAGTCGGGCGTCGTGCCGATGATGGGCACGCCGGCACGCTCCAGGTCCAGTGCGAGCTTGAGCGGCGTCTGGCCGCCGTACTGCACGATGACGCCGACCGGCTTTTCCTTGTCGACGATCTCCAGCACGTCTTCCAGCGTGACGGGCTCGAAGTACAGGCGGTCGGACGTGTCGTAGTCGGTCGAGACGGTCTCGGGATTGCAGTTGACCATCAGCGTCTCGTAGCCGTCCTCGCGCATCGCGAGCGCGGCGTGCACGCAGCAGTAGTCGAACTCGATGCCCTGGCCGATGCGGTTCGGGCCACCGCCCAGCACCATGATCTTCTTCTTGTCGGTCGGCGCGGCCTCGCATTCGGCGCCCTCGCCCTCGTAGGTCGAGTACATGTAGGCGGTCTGCGTGGCGAACTCCGCCGCGCAGGTGTCCACGCGCTTGTAGACGGGGCGCACGTTCAACGCATGGCGGCGCTCACGCACCGCGTGCTGGTGGGTGCCCAGCAGCTTGGCCAGGCGCTTGTCGGAGAAGCCCTTGGTCTTCAGCAGACGCAGTTCAGCCTCGCTGAGCGATTCGACCGCGCGGCCCTGGATGGCCTGTTCGATCTGGATCAGCTGCTCGATCTGAGCCAGGAACCACGGGTCGATGGCGGTCTCTTCGTGGATCTCATCCAGGCTCATGCCGATGCGGAACGCGTCGGCCACGAACAGGATGCGCTCGGGGCCGGCCTCGCCGATCTCCTGCACGATGTCCTCGCGGTCGGTCGAACGCTCGGTCAGGCCGTCGATGCCGGTCTCCAGGCCGCGCAGCGCCTTCTGGAAGGACTCCTGGAAGGTGCGGCCCATGGCCATCACTTCGCCGACCGACTTCATCTGCGTCGTCAGGCGCGAATCGGCCATCGGGAACTTCTCGAACGCGAAGCGCGGAATCTTGGTGACGACGTAGTCGATGCTGGGCTCGAAGGACGCTGGCGTGATGCCATCGGTGATGTCGTTCTTCAGCTCGTCCAGCGTGTAGCCCACGGCCAGCTTGGCGGCGATCTTGGCGATGGGGAAGCCGGTGGCCTTGGAGGCCAGCGCCGAGGACCGCGACACGCGCGGGTTCATCTCGATGACGACCATGCGGCCGTCCTTCGGGTTGATGGAGAACTGCACGTTGGAGCCGCCGGTGTCCACGCCGATCTCGCGCAGGATGGCGATGCTGGCGTTGCGCAGCAGCTGGTATTCCTTGTCGGACAGCGTCTGGCTCGGCGCGACGGTGATGGAGTCACCCGTGTGGATGCCCATCGGATCCAGGTTCTCGATGGAGCAGACGATGATGCAGTTGTCCGCCTTGTCACGGACGACTTCCATCTCGTATTCCTTCCAGCCGATCAGGCTCTCCTCGATGAGCAGTTCGTTGGTCGGCGACAAGTCCAGGCCGCGCTTGCAGATGGTCTCGAATTCTTCCGGGTTGTAGGCGATGCCGCCGCCCGAACCGCCCAGCGTGAAGCTCGGGCGGATGACCATGGGGAAGCCCGCGCCGCCGATCTCGGCGTGGATGCGCTTCTGCACCCCCCAGGCTTCCTCCAGCGAATGCGCGATGCCGGACCGGGCCGATCCCAGGCCGATCTTGGTCATCGCGTCCTTGAACTTCAGCCGGTCCTCGGCCTTCTCGATGGCGTGCTCGTTGGCACCGATCATCTCGACGTTGTACTTGGCCAGCACGCCATGCTTGTGCAGGTCCAGCGCGCAGTTCAGCGCGGTCTGGCCGCCCATGGTCGGCAGCACCGCGTCCGGGCGCTCCTTGGCGATGATCTTCTCGACGACCTGCCAGGTGATGGGCTCGATGTAGGTGACGTCCGCGGTGTCCGGGTCCGTCATGATCGTTGCCGGGTTGCTGTTGACGAGGACGACCTTGTAGCCCTCTTCCCGCAACGCCTTGCAGGCCTGGGCGCCGGAGTAGTCGAACTCGCAGGCCTGGCCGATGATGATCGGGCCCGCGCCGATGATGAGGATGGTCTTGAGGTCTGTACGTTTCGGCATGGCGGTCTGCGGTTCTGCTTAAAGGGTGGCGGTTGCGAGCTTGGCCCCGAACCCGACAAAAAGTGCGCCGACGCTGGCGCTGGCCGTGCTGGACAGCCGGCGGCGCGCGCGAAAGGCGGCGGCCAGGCGGGCGCCGGCAAAGATCAGCGTCGACAGATAGATGAAGCTCAAGCCCTGGATGATGGAACCCAGGATCAGGAAGGTCAGCGCCGGGCGCGGGTAGGCCGGGTCGACGAACTGGATGAAGAAGGACAGCAGGAAGGCGATGGCCTTGGGGTTCAGCAGGCTGACGACCAGTGCCTTCCTGAACGGCTGGCTCGCATCGACGACGCGCGGCACCTCGCTCGTGCCGGCCTCGCTGCGCCACGTGCGCACCGCGCCGCGCAGCAGTTGCAGGCCAATCCAGCCGAGGTAGGCCGCGCCCACCATCTTCACGACGAAGAAGATCTGCGGGCTGGCCATCAGCAGCGACGCGCCGCCGGCAGCAGCCGCCGTCATCAGCACCGTGTCGCCCACGAACACACCGCACGCCGCGCCGTAGCCCGTGCGCACGCCGCGCTGCGCCGCGACGGACAGCACGTAGATCGAGTTGGGCCCGGGCAGCAGGATGATGAAGACCGCCGCTGCGAGGAAGGTGCCGAGGTCGGTGATGCCGAACATGCGAGGGCCTCCTTCAGGACTTGTTCATCAGGGACACGAAACGGTCGAACAGATAAGCGATGTCGTGCGGACCGGGGCTGGCTTCCGGGTGGCCCTGGAAGCTGAAGGCCGGCTTGTCGGTGCGCGCGATGCCCTGCAGCGTGCCGTCGAACAGGCTCACGTGCGTGGCGCGCAGGTGGGCGGGCAGCGTGTCGGGGTCGACCGCAAAGCCGTGGTTCTGGCTCGTGATGCAGACGCGACCGCTGTCCAGGTCCTTGACAGGGTGGTTGGCACCGTGATGGCCGAACTTCATCTTGAAGGTCTTCGCGCCCGAGGCCAGCGCCAGGATCTGGTGGCCCAGGCAGATGCCGAACACCGGGATGCCGGATTCGATGAGCTGGGCCGTGGCCTTGATGGCGTAGTCGCAGGGCTCCGGGTCGCCGGGGCCGTTGGACAGGAACACGCCGTCCGGCTCCAGGTCGAACACGGCGCTGGCGGGCGTCTGCGCCGGCACCACCGTGACCTTGCAGCCGCGCTCGGCCAGCATGCGCAGGATGTTGAGCTTGACGCCGAAGTCATAGGCGACGACGTGAAAGCGCGGGCTGGTCTGCGTGCCGTAGCCGCTGCCGAGCTTCCATTCGGTCTGCGTCCAGACTTCGCGGTCCGTGCGGCTGACGACCTGGGCCAGATCGAGACCGGACATTGAAGGAGCAGCCTTGGCGGCACCGACGGCCGCGTCGATATGCACCTGCGTCAGCGCTTCACCTGCGGGCAGCGCCAGGATGCAGCCGTTCTGCGCGCCGTGCGCGCGCAGCAGTCGGGTCAGGCGGCGCGTGTCGAGACCCGCGATGGCCACGGTACCCTCGTCACGCAGGTATTGGTCAAGGCTGCGGCTGGAACGGAAGTTGGACGCGCGCAGCGGCAGGTCCTTGATGACCAGGCCGGCCGCAAACACCTTGGAGGCCTCGACGTCTTCGTCGTTGACGCCATAGCTGCCGATGTGCGGATACGTCAGCGTGACGATCTGCCGGCAGTAGCTGGGGTCGGTCAGGATCTCCTGATAGCCGGACAGCGCGGTGTTGAACACCACCTCGCCGACCGTCTGGCCTGCGGCGCCGACGGACTGGCCTCGGAACACCGTCCCATCCGCCAACGCCAAGATTGCTTGAGGGGGATGAAGCAGGTCAGCCAGCACGAAAGTCTCCGCAAGTGGGGCGCGTGCCCAGCATCAGCCCGTCGGCAACGACAGGCCAATTTGAGGAAACCGAGGAGGGTTCGCGCCGGGCAGCAGGTGGATTCGGGTAAACCTATCGAGTATAGCCGACCAGGGTTAGTACGGAGCCTTCGTGAGCCCGGCGCGATGCCTCAAAGCGCCGCGATGCCAGCGCGGGCGATCTCCGCGTCCTCGGTGGACTTGACGCCGCTGACACCCACCGCACCCACGCACTGGCCGTCCACCAGGATGGGCACGCCGCCTTCGAGCATGCCTCGCAGGCCCGGCGCGCTCAGGAACGACGTGCGCCCCTGGTTGATGATGTCCTCGTAGACCTTGGACTCGCGCCGCCCCAGCGCGGCCGTGTGGGCCTTGGCCGGCGCGATCTGCGCGGAGATGGCGGCTGCACCGTCCAGGCGCTGCAGCCACAGCAGGTGGCCGCCTGCGTCCACGATGGCGATGGTGACGGCCCAGCCGTGCTGGCGGGCATGGGCTTCGGCTGCCGCCGCGATGCGTTTGACGTCGTCGAGTTCGAGTAAAGCTTGTTGTTTCATGGCTTGATTTCCAGGGTCAAGGCCTCAATGTAGCCCCCAAGCAGCGCCATAGAATGGCGCTCGGTTTACCTTGCTTTACTTTTTGTTCCTGGAGGCTCGTCAATGAACGACACCGTGCAAACCCAATACGGTTATGCCAACGCAGGCCTGGCGGCCGACCGCCAGCGCGTGCTGCGCAATACCTACTGGCTGCTGGCCCTTTCTCTCGTGCCGACCGTGCTGGGCGCGTGGATCGGCGTCGCCACCGGCCTGTTCCAGCTGATGAGCCCTGGCATGAGCATGCTGGTGTTCTTCGTCGGCGCGTTCGGCCTCATGTTTGTCGTCGAGAAGACCAAGGACAGCGCCACCGGCGTTGTGGCACTGCTCGCCTTCACGTTCTTCATGGGCTTGATGCTGTCGCGCCTGGTCGGGCACGTGCTGGGCTTCAGGAACGGCACGTCGCTGGTCATGACGGCTTTCGGCGGCACCGCCGCGATCTTCTTCACGATGGCAACGCTGGCCACCGTCATCAAGCGCGACCTGTCGTCCATGGGCAAGTTCCTGATGGTCGGCGCGGTCATCCTCATGGTGGCCGGCATCGCCAACGTCTTCCTGCAGTCGTCGGCGCTGATGCTGACGATCCTGGTGCTGGTGCTGGCCGTGTTCTCGGCCTTCATGCTGTACGACATCAAGCGCGTCATCGACGGCGGCGAGACCAACTACATCAGCGCCACGCTGGCGATCTATCTGGACATCTACAACGTGTTCCAGAGCCTGCTGTCGCTGCTGGGCATCTTCGGCGGCGACCGCGACTGACGACCCACCCCCGAAGGCGCTGACGCGCCTGCCCGTCAAGGGGGCACTGCCAACGGCCCGGCAAAGCCGGTTCCGTGGCAGTCGCTCGATGAAGGAGCCTGCTGACGCAGGCTCCTTTTTTATGCGCGCTCGAAGACCGCAATGCTTTAGTTCCGGCATCACATCGCTATGCGATATGAGCCTACTCTGAAGCATTGCGGTCAAACACCGCAATGCTTTCGACGTGCGCGGTGTGCGGGAACATGTTCACCGCACTGGCCGCCGTGCACCGGTAGCCGGCCACGTTGACCAGCAGGCCCGCGTCGCGCGCCAGCGTCGCCGGGTTGCAGCTCACGTAGACGATGCGCTTCGGCGGCACCCACCCCGGCGCCAGCGACGGGTCCTGGGCGATGTCGGCCACCGCCTTGGCCAGCGCGAAGGCGCCCTCGCGCGGCGGGTCGATCAGCCAGCGGTCGGCCGTGCCGTCCAGCGCCAGAAGTTCGGGCGTCATCTCGAACAGGTTGCGCGCAACGAAGCTCGTCTTGTGCGCCAGGCCGTTGGCCTGGGCGTTCTCGCGCGAACGCTGCACCAGCGTCTCGCTGCCCTCGATGCCCAGCACCTCGCGCGCCTGGCGTGCCAGCGGCAGCGTGAAGTTGCCCAGGCCGCAGAACCAGTCGATGACACGCTCATCCGGTTGCACCGCCAGCAGGCGCAGCGCGCGGCCCACCAGCGACGCGTTGATGTGCGGGTTCACCTGCGTGAAGTCCGTCGGCTTGAAGGGCATGCGGATGCCGAATTCCGGCAGCGTGTAGGCCAGCTCCGGCCCGCCTTCGTCGAGCAGCTTCACCGTGTCCGGCCCCTTGGCCTGAAGCCACCACTGGATGCCGTGCTCGGCCGCGAACGCGCGCAGCAGCGCCAGGTCGCCGTCCGGCAGCGGGTTGAGGTGGCGCAGCACCAGCGCGATGACCTCGTCGCCCATCGCCAGCTCGATCTGCGGCAGGCGGTCGCGCTCGGCCATGGCGGCGATCAGCGCACGCATCGGCATCAACAGGTCGCTGACGACCTGGGGCACGACCTTGCAGACCTGCATGTCGGCCACGTAGCGGCTCTTGCGCTCGTGAAAGCCGATCAGCACCACGCCCTTCTTCTGCACGTAGCGCACCGAGAAGCGCGCGCGATAGCGGTAGCCCCAGGCCGGGCCCTCGATGGGCCGCAGCAGCACCTCGGGCTTGACCTTGCCCAGATGCCAGAGCTGGTCTTCCACCACCCGCTGCTTGACCGCGACCTGGGCGCCGGCGTGCAGGTGCTGCATCTTGCAGCCGCCGCAGGCGCCGGCATGCAGGCCGAAGTGCGGGCAGCCCGGCGTCACGCGCAGCGGGCTTTCCTTCTTGATGGCGGTGAGCGTGCCCTGCTCCCAGTTGTTCTTGCGGCGCGAGATCTGCGCCTGCACGATTTCACCGGGCAAGGCGCCATCGATGAACACCACCTTGCCCTCGGCGTTGTGTGCCACGCCTTGCGCTTCAAGTTCGATCGAGTCGACCTTGAGCCATTCCGTCGTCTGAGTCATCCCCCAATTATCCGGGGGAGTCGCTGCCGGCCTAGAAGAGGCTGTCCCGATCGACACCGTGGCGCATCATGTTGCGCTTCAACTTCGCCAGCGCCTCGATCTGGATCTGGCGGATGCGCTCACGGGTGAGCTTCAGGCGGATGGCAAGCACGTCCAGCGTTTCGGGCTCGCGGTCGGACAGGCCGTAGCGGCCCGACAGCACCTCGCGTTCGCGCTCGTTCAGGCTCGCCAGGCCGTGCTGCAGCAGTTCCTCGACCTCATGCGACAGGCGCAGGCCCATGGGGTCGACGGCCTGCTCGTCAGCGACGAGATCCAGCATGGACTCGCCACCCTCGCTGCCGCGGTCCACCGGCGAGTCCAGCGAACTCGGCAGCTCGGCATAGGTCAGCAACTCGGCCACCTCGTCCACCGGGCGACCCAGCGCCTGCGCGACGTCTTCGGCGCGCACACGGCCGGCCGTGCCCTGGGCGCTCTGCAGCGCCTCCAGCGCGCGGCGCGCCTTCAGCACCTGGTTGAGCTCACGCACGATGTGCACCGGCAGCCGCACCAGGCGGGCCTGGTGCATCAGCGCGCGCTCGATGCTCTGGCGTATCCACCAGCTCGAATAGGTCGAGAACCGGAAGCCCCGATCGGGCTCGAACTTGCCGATGGCGTGCATCAGACCCAGGTTGCCTTCCTCGATGAGGTCGCTCATCGGCAGGCCGCGGCCCAGGTAGTTCTTGGCGATGCTGACGACCAGGCGCAGGTTGTGCTCGATCATGGCCTGCCGCGCGTCGAAGTCGCCCGCGCGCGCGGCCTGCGCCGTGTCGAACTCCTGCTGCGGCGTCAGCAGCGGCGTGCGGCGGATGTCACGCAGGTAGGCCTGCAGCGCATTGCCCAGTTCGACATCGTCGGCGGTCGCACCGCGCAGCGCCTTGGCCTCGTCCTCACCGCTGGACGGATCCGCCGCGGGCTCGTCGCCATTCATCGCCGACATCATGGCGCCGGGCGCCCGCACCGCGCCGTCATGGCCGTTGGACTTGGGCGCAGCGCGTTTCATGACGTGGTCGCTGGCCCGGTGTAGATGGCTGTTGCCCGTCCTCAGCGGGCCGGCAGCAGCTTGGCCGGATCGACGGGCTTGCCCAGCTTGCGCACCTCGAAGTGCAGCTTCACGGTGTCGCTCTCGGTGGAACCCATTTCGGCAATCCTCTGGCCCTTGCGGACGACTTGGTCCTGCTCGACCAGCATCGCCCGGTTGTGAGCGTAAGCGGTCAGGTAGGTGTTGTTGTGCTTGATGATGACCAAGTTGCCGTAGCCGCGCAACCCCGAGCCGGCATACACGACGCGCCCGTCGGCGACGGCCAGCACCGGGTCGCCCGGTTTGCCGGCGAAGTCCAGGCCCTTGTTGCGCTGCTCGTCGAAACCGGCGCTGACGCTCTGCGCCACCGGCCAGCCCCAGGACAGCGTGTCTTCGTCCGCTGCGACCGCGGCGGGCGCTGCGGCCACCGCAGTCGACGCCGCAGCCGCGGGCGCGCTCGCCGCCGCGACGGGCGGCTTGCTGTCCGGCTTGCTGTCCAGAGGCCGGGGCTCGACCTTGCCGGCACTGGTGATCGGCTTGGCGGTCACGCCCGCGTCGGCCGACGGCGGCACGACGCGCAGCACCTGGCCGACCTCGATGCGGTTCGGGTTGTCGAGGCTGTTCCAGCGGGCCAGGTCGCGCCAGCTCTGGCCATAGTCCAGCGCGATGCGGATCAAGGCGTCACCCGGCTTGACGGTGTAATAGCCCGGCTTGCCGGCGTTCTCCGCGCCTGGCGGCAACTTGGCCTCGGGCGTTGGTTCGGGGGCGGCGGGCGCTGGCGTCGAAGCCGCGGGCTTGGCCGGCTGCGGGTTGCGGTCCTCGACCGGCGCGTGATGCAGCGAAGTACCGCAGGCACTCAGCAGCAGCGAGGTGGTGACGACAACGAAGTGAAGACGCAAGCTTTTGGGCATCGTGGGGTGACGGCACGTGGAAGGCCAACCTGATTGTGTGGCGCGGTGCGCCGGCGGCCCGGTCAGACGACGCCGGATTTTAGAGGGACGAAGAGCACGGCCTCGTGCTCACTGCGAACCCAGCGGCCGACGCCGCCCTCGACGACATGGTCCAGCACCACCAGCACCTGGCCGCGGCCGGCTGCGGCGGTCGGCGCCACAAGCCGGCCGCCCGGCGCGAGTTGCTCCATCCAGGCATGCGGAATGTCCTCGCCGCCGGCGGCCGCGACGATGCTGTCGAACGGCCCGCTGGCCGCATGGCCGACGCGGCCATCGCCCCAGACCAGGCGCGGCGCCCGCGGCAAGGCGACGCGCTGCAGGTTGAGCTTGGCCTTGTCGTGCAGGCCTTGCAGGCGCTCGATGGACGTGACCTGCCGCGCCAGCAGCGCGAGCACGGCGGCCTGGTAGCCGCAGCCCGTGCCGATCTCCAGCACGCGGCCGAGGGACCCGTGCCGGCGCGCCCCTGCGCCGGCCATCAGAAGGCCCAGCATGTGGGCCACGACGGACGGTTTGGAGATGGTCTGGCCGTGGCCGATGGGCAGGGCCGTGTCTTCATAAGCCTGGGCCGCCAGTGCGCTGTCGACGAACTCGTGCCGGGGCGCCGCCGCCATCGCGGCCAGCACGCGCTCGTCGAACTTGCCCTCGGCACGCAGCCGGGCCACCATGCGCTGGCGCACGGCGCCGGAGTCCAGCCCCGTGCCCGTCGTCTTGCCGTTCGGCCGGGCCAGCCGCGCCGCGTCCACCGTGGCCTGGTGCAGGTGGCGCTGCGGCATCAGCAGCTCGCGCTGCGGCGACGTGGCCGCCTTCAGGCTCGCAGGGAAGCGCTTGGCGCCAGACGACATGCTCAGAGGCCCAGGCGCTGGGCCCAGCTGCCCAGCGACGAATGCTCCGTCAGGTCCACCTGCAGCGGCGTGATCGACACCTGGCCGTTGGCCGTGGCGTGGAAGTCCGTGCCCTCGCCGGCTTCTCGGGCATCGCCGGCCGGGCCGATCCAGTAGATGGTCTCGCCGCGCGGGCTGAGCTGCTCGATGATGCCCTCGCTGGAGTGGCGGCGGCCCAGCCGCGTGATCTTGCGCGGCAGCGTGTCGGCATCGGGCCGGTTGGGGATGTTGACGTTCAGCAGGAAGGCCTGATTCAGGCCCCCGGCGATGACCTGCTCGACGAGGCTGCGCGCCACGCGGGCGGCGGCGTCCAGGTCGCCCCAGCCTTTTTCGGCCTGCGAGAACGCGATGGACGGGATGCCGAACAGGTAGCCCTCGGTCGCAGCGGCCACGGTGCCGGAATACAGCGTGTCGTCGCCCATGTTGGCGCCGTTGTTGATGCCCGAGACCACCAGGTCGGGCCGGTAGCCCAGCAGGCCGGTCAGCGCCAGGTGCACGCCGTCCGACGGCGTGCCGTTCACGTAGCGAAAGCCGTTGGCGGCCCGGTAGACGTTCAGCGGCCGGCCCAGCGTCAGCGAGTTGGAGGTGCCGCTGGCGTTCTGCTCGGGGGCGATGACGTCGATCTCGCCCAGGCCTTCACAGGCTTTCACGAGGGCCGCGAGGCCGGGAGCGAGATAGCCGTCGTCGTTGGAAATGAGGATGCGCATGGGTGCCAATTGTAGGGAGCGCGTCACCTGCGGGACCGGGTGTAACCACCTTGATTTCTATCATCGCGCGCTGAATCAAACAGGAGACGACGATGAAGGCATGGCTCTGCGAGAACCCGGTGGGCGTGGAGGCGCTGCAATGGCGCGAGCTGCCGGCGCCGACGCTGGCGGCCGGCCAGATTCGCGTGGACATCAAGGCCGCCAGCCTGAACTTCCCGGACCTGCTCATCGTGCAGAACAAGTACCAGATGAAGCCGCCCCTGCCCTTCATCCCTGGCACGGAGTTCTCGGGCGTCGTCACCGAGGTGGGCGAAGGCGTCAAGGGCTTTGCCGTGGGCCAGCGCGTCGCGGCCTTCGGCGGACTGGGCAGCTTCGCCACCGAGGTCTGCATCCCCGCCATGCTGGCGATGCCGCTGCCGGACGCGTTCAGCTTCGAGGATGCCGCCGCGTTCATCTGCACCTATGCCACCAGCCACCACGCACTGATGGACCGCGGCGCGCTGCAGCCGGGTGAGACCGTGCTCATCCTCGGCGCAGCCGGCGGCGTCGGCACGGCGGCGATCCAGATCGCCAAGGCGGCCGGCGCACGCGTCATCGCCGCCGCGGGCAGCGATGCCAAGTGCGTGGCCTGCAAGGCGCTGGGCGCCGATGCGACCATCAACTACGCCACGCAGAACCTGCGCGACGAGTTGAAGATGCTGACCGAAGGCAAAGGCCCGGATGTCATCTACGACCCCGTCGGCGGCGACCTGGCCGAGGCCGCCTTCCGCTCCATCGCCTGGCGCGGCCGCTACCTGGTCATCGGTTTCGCGCAGGGCGCCATTCCCGCGCTGCCGCTGAACCTGGCGCTGCTCAAGGGCGCGTCGCTGGTGGGCGTGTTCTGGGGCGAATTCGCCAAGCGCGAGCCCGGGCGCAACGCCAAGATGCTGGGCGAGCTGGCCACGTGGTATGCCGCCGGCAAGGTCAAGCCGGTGCTGGACCGCGTGCTCGCCATGGAACAACTGCCCGACGCGTTTGCACGCATGGCCGCACGTGAAGTCGTCGGAAAGGTAGTTCTTACCAACGCTTGAAGCCTGAAACGGGGGCCTCGCCCCGGGGGGCATGCCCACGAACTGGGGGTTGGCTGCGCTACATTCGACCGTCGAATCCGCAGACGAAGCTTCACCCGCGCCATGACCGTCAAAGTCCTCATCATCGAAGACAACCCCGTCGCCCGCAGCTTCCTGTGCCGCGTGGTGCGCGAGAGCTTCAGTGATGCGATGGAGATCACCGAGGTCGGCGACCTCGAGAACGCGCGCCGCCAGGTCGCCCGCATGGCCAGCACCGGCCCCGACGCCAGCTTCAAGCTCATCCTCGTCGACCTGGAGCTGCCGGACGGCAACGGCATGGAGTTCCTGACCGAGCTGACCGGCTCGACCGCGATCAAGATCGTCACGACGCTGTACTCGGACGACGACCACCTGTTTCCCGCCCTGCAATGCGGCGCCGACGGCTACCTGTTGAAGGAAGACCGCTTCGAGGTGCTGGTGGAAGAACTGCAGCGCATCGTGCGCGGCCAGCCGCCGCTGTCGCCGGCCATCGCGCGCCGGCTGCTGTCGCACTTCCGCCCCGCCTCGTCCAGCGACAGCGGCACCATGCCGCTGAACTCCGGCTTCGGCTCGCTGTCGTCGTCGCACGCGCCGTTCGCCAGCAGCCGCAGCGTGGCGCTCGACCCGCCGCCCGAATGGGAGCGCCTCACGCCGCGCGAGAGCGAGGTGCTGACCTACCTGAGCAAGGGCTTCACGATCAAGGAGATCGCGAACCTCATGGGCATCAAGTGGTTCACCGTCAACGACCACATCAAGAGCATCTACAAGAAGCTCAATGTGTCCAGCCGCGCCGAGGCCGCCGTGCTGGCGTCGAAGCAGGGCCTGGTCTAACCACCGCCCAACGGCCCACCCGCGACCCACGCGCCAGCGCCCCGGGGCCGGGTACAGTGCCCGCCATGCGCCGCGTCGTCCTCTGCCTGCTGTTCGTGCTGCTGCCGCTGCGCAGCCTGCTCGCGGCCGGGCAACTGGGTTGCGAGCCGATGCCGCCGGTGCAAGAACAGCACGCGGGCCACGCGCACCACGCCTCACCGGCTGGCGACGTGCACGACCACGGCGCCAAGCCGTGCAAGCTCTGCGCGCCCTGCTGCCTGGCCGCCGCGCCACCGCCGGTGCTGGTGTTGAACACCCCCTCCGCCACGCCGGCCGAACGCGTCGCCCAGGCACCGGCCGAGCGCTGGGCCGGCATCGTGCCCCCGCTGCCCGACCCGCCCCCCAGGGGCTGAGCCTGCGCACTGCCGCTGTACCCGCCGCCTGACGTGCGCGGCGGGTGTGTCTTCGCACCGCCCCGAGAGGCCTGCATGCATTTCCGTTTTCCCTCACGCGCCAGCGGGCTCGCGCTGCTGGCCGCGCTGGCGGGCTGCGCCACCACGCCGCCCGATGCGCTGACGCCCATCTCCCAACTCACGCAGCCGCACACCGGCCAACCACTGGCCGCCACCCTGCCCTCGCCCGGGCAACTCGCTGAGGCCCTGCGCGAGCCACTCGCGGCGGACGCCGCCGTGCAACTCGCGCTGCAGAACAACCGCGCATTGCAGGCCCGCCTCGCCCGACTGGGCGTGACGGCCGCCGACGTGGCCGAGGCAGGCCGCCTGCCCAACCCGGGCTTTAGCTTCAGCCGGCTGACGCGCGGCAGCGAGGTCGAGCTGGAGCGCGGCTGGCACATCGACCTGGCCCGGCTGCTGACGCTGCCGCTGGTGCGCGCGGCCGAACAGCAGCGGCTGCAGGCCGAGCAGCGCCAGGCCGCCGCCGACGTGCTGGCGCTAGCCGCCGACACGCGCCGTGCCTGGGTGCGCGCGGTCGCCGCCGAAGAGGCGCTGACATCTCGCCGCCAGGTGTTGGATGCCGCCGAGGCCGGCGCCGAGCTGGCCAGGCGCATGCAGGCCGCCGGCAACTTCAACACGCTGGCGCGGGCCCGCGAGCAGGCCTTCGAGTCCGAGGCGCGGCTGATGCTGGCGCGCGCCCAGGCGCAACGCCTGGCAGCCCGCGAACGCCTCGTGCGGCTGCTGGGCCTGGAAAACGGCACCGCGCTGCGGCTGCCCGAACGGCTGCCCGAGTTGCCCACCGCGCCGCGCGAGCAGGCCGATGTCGAACAGCTGGCGCTGACCCAGCGGCTGGACGTGCAGGCCGCGCGTCTGTCGCTGGAGCGCGCCGCGCGCCAACTGGACGTGGCGAGCACCACGCGCTGGGTATCGATGCTGGAGCTGGGCACGGTGCGCAACGCGTCCAACGAGATGCCGACACAGCGCGGCTGGGAGGTCGCGCTGGAGCTGCCGCTGTTCGGCCCCGGCCCGCTGCCCAAGGCGCAGGCGCTCGCACGCGAGGCCTCGCACACGGCGGCCGACGCCGCCATCCAGGCGCGCTCGGAAGCGCGCGAGGCCTACGGCCTGTACCGCAGCAGTTTCGACGTCGCCCGCCAGCACCGCGACGAGCTGCTGCCGCTGGCCCGGCGCATCGCCAAGGAGCAGCTGCTGCGCTACAACGCGATGCTGATTGGCGTCTTCGAGCTGCTGGCCGATGCGCGTGCGCAGGTCGCGGCCACCAGCGCGGCGCAGGACGCGCTGCGCGACTTCTGGCTCGCCCAGGCCGACCTCGACCAGGCCCTTGTCGGCCCCGTCACGCCGGCCCTGCCCGGCCCGGCCGCGCAGGCCGCTCCCGCCGCTGCGGCCGCCCACTGAATCCCGAGGACCCCATGCTCAACCGACGCTCCTTGCTCGCAGGTGCTTCCGCCACCTCCCTGGCCTCGCTCGCCGCGGTCTCCAAGGTCGCCCTCGCGGCCGTGCCCGAACCCGTCACGCAAACCTCGCCCGACACGCAAAGCCCGCTCGTCCCGCCCAACGGGCGACCCTACAACCCCGTGGTCACGTTGAACGGCTGGACCTGCCCGTGGCGCATGAACGCCGGGGTCAAGGAGTTCCACCTCGTCGCCGAGCCCGTGATGCGCGAGATGGCGCCCGGCTTCACGGCGCGCCTGTGGGGCTACAACGGCCAGAGCCCGGGCCCGACCATCGAGGTGGTCGAAGGCGACCGCGTGCGCATCTACGTGACCAACCGCCTGCCCGAGCCGACGACGATGCACTGGCACGGCCAGCGCCTGCCCAACGGCATGGACGGCGTCAGCGGCCTGACGCAGCCGGCCATCCCGCCGGGCAAGACCTGGGTCTACGAGTTCGTCGCGCGCCGCCCCGGCACGTTCATGTACCACCCCCATGCCGACGAGATGGTGCAGATGGCCATGGGCATGATGGGCCTGTGGATCACGCATCCGAAGGCCAAGCACCCGCAGATCGACGCGGTGGATCGCGACTACGCCTTCCTGCTGAACGCCTACGACATCGAGCCCGGCAGCGCCACACCCCGGATCATGACGATGCTGGACTTCAACCTGTGGAGCTGGAACAGCCGCGTGTTCCCGGGCATCGCGCCGCTGGTGGCGCGCCAGGGCGACCGGGTGCGCATCCGCATCGGCAACCTGACGATGACCAACCACCCCATCCACATCCACGGCCACGAGTTCACCGTCACCGGCACGGACGGCGGCCCGGTGCCGCGCACGGCCCGCTGGCCCGAGGTGACGACCGACGTGGCGGTGGGCCAGATGCGCCAGATCGAACTCGTCGCCGACGAGGAGGGCGACTGGGCGCTGCACTGCCACAAGGCCCACCACACGATGAACGCGATGGGCCACGGCGTGCCGACGATGCTGGGCGTGGACGCCAGCGACCTGGAGGACAAGATCCGCAAGCTCGTGCCCGGCTACATGGCCATGGGCCAGGGCGGCATGCACGAGATGACCGAGATGATGATGCCCGGGCCGGCCAACACGGCGCCCATGATGGCGGGCGACGGCCCGTTCGGCGCCATCGGCATGGGCGGCATGTTCAGCCTGCTGAAGGTGCGGCGCGGCCTGGCGCGTGGCGACTACACGGACCCGGGCTGGTTCCAGCACCCGCCCGGCACGCTGGCGCGGGAGGTGGGCGATGCGCCGCCCGCGCCGGGCGCACCCGGCGCCGCGCCGCAGCCAGGGGCCGCCGACGTGCAGATCCGCAAGCCGCACGACCATCACGGGCACTGAGCCGCCGCCCACGGGCATGCTGATTGCCAGACAGCGGGATCGCCACCGCTGAAAGCACCCACCATGCTCCGTTTTGCAACCCCTACCGGCATCACCGCCCTCGCACTGACGGTGGTGGCACTCGCGGCGCACGCCGACACGAGCAAGCTGCCACTCAACGGCGATGTCGGTCCCAATCCCACGCTGGTCAAGCCGGTCAAGTCGCTGCTGCCGACCGTGAACATCGCACCGGCCGAGCCCTGGGCCGAGGGCAAGGCGCCGAACGCTGCGGCCGGCACGCAGGTGGCAGCGTTCGCCACGGGCCTGGACCACCCGCGCTGGGTCCACGTGCTGCCCAACGGAGACGTGCTGGTGGCCGAGACCAACGCGCCACCGCGGCCCGATGATGGCAAGGGCATCAAGGGCGTCGCCATGAAGATGGTGCAAAAGCGCGCCGGGGCCACGCCGGCCAGCGCCAACCGCATCACGCTGCTGCGCGACGCCGACGGCGACGGCAGGCCCGAGGTGCGCGAGGTATTCCTGTCCGGCCTGAACTCGCCGTTCGGCATGGCGCTGGTGGGCGACACCTTCTACGTGGCCAACACCGACGCCGTGATGGCCTATCCCTACAAGGCCGGCCAGACGCAGATCGACCCCGCCAGCGGCAGGAAACTGACCGACCTGCCCGCAGGCGACATCAACCACCACTGGACCAAGTCGCTGATCGCCAGCCCGGACGGCAGCAGGCTCTACGCGACCGTGGGCTCCAACAGCAACGTGGCCGAGAACGGCATCGCGGCCGAGGAAGGACGCGCCGCCATCTGGGAAATCGACCGCGCCACGGGCAACAAGCGGCTGTTCGCCACCGGCCTGCGCAACCCCAACGGCATGGCCTGGATGGCGAGTGGTGGAACTCAGGTGCTGTGGACGGTCGCCAACGAACGCGACGAACTCGGCAGCGACCTCGTGCCCGACTACCTCACCTCGGTACGCGACGGCGCCTTCTACGGCTGGCCCTACAGCTGGTACGGCCAGCACGTGGACGACCGCGTGAAGCCGCAGCGGCCCGACCTCGTGCAGCGCGCGGTGGCGCCGGATTACGCACTGGGCGCACACGTGGCGGCACTGGGCCTGACAGCCGCGAACGGCAAACTGCCGGCAGCGCTGGCGGCAGGCCAGGGCGACAGCGGCGTCTTCATCGGCCTGCACGGCTCGTGGAACCGCAAGCCGCTGTCCGGCTACAAGGTCGTGTACATGCCCTTCAAGGACGGCAAGCCGCAAGGCCTGCCCATCGACGTGCTGACCGGCTTCGTCAACAAGGACGGCAAGGCGCAGGGCCGGCCGGTGGGCGTGGCGATGGACACGCGCGGCGCGCTGCTGGTGGTGGATGACGTGGGCAACACGGTGTGGCGCGTCACGCCCCGCTGAAGATCGATGGCTGAAATGCAAGAAGGCCAGTCCGGTGGACTGGCCTTCTTGCATGTCGACGAGCGACAACTGGCGGAGAGGGTGGGATTCGAACCCACGGTACCTTGCGGTACGCCTGATTTCGAGTCAGGTACATTCGACCACTCTGCCACCTCTCCTGGTTCGGTGCGAGTGAAGCCCGCCATTATAGGCAGGTTTTCGTCACTCGTTGCAAATCAGCCGCGAAGCGTGTCGACACCCCCCATGTAGGGGCGCAGCGCCTGCGGCACCGTGACGCTGCCGTCCGCGTTCTGGTAGTTCTCCAGCACCGCCACCAGTGTGCGCCCGACGGCCAGGCCGGAGCCGTTCAGCGTGTGCACGAACTCGTTCTTGCCCTGGGCGTTCTTGAAGCGCGCCTGCATGCGGCGGGCCTGGAAGGCGCCCATGTTCGAGCAGGAGCTGATCTCGCGGAAGGTGTTCTGCGCCGGCAGCCAGACCTCCAGGTCGTAGGTCTTGGTCGAGCCGAAACCCATGTCGCCGGTGCACAGCAGCATGGTGCGGTACGGCAGGCCGAGCTTTTGCAGCACGGCTTCGGCGTGGGCTGTCATCTCCTCCAGCGCAGCCATGCTGTGCTCGGGCTGCTCGATGCGCACCATCTCGACCTTGTCGAACTGGTGCTGGCGGATCAGCCCGCGTGTGTCACGGCCCGCCGAGCCCGCTTCCGAGCGGAAGCACGGGCTGTGCGCCGTCAGCTTGACCGGCAGGTCCTCGGGCTTGAGCACGCTCTCGCGCACGGTGTTGGTCAGCGAGATTTCCGAGGTCGAGATCAGGTACTGCTCGACCTGCTCCTCGTCGCCACCGCGCAGCACCCAGAACATGTCTTCCTTGAACTTGGGCAGTTGGCCCGTGCCTTCGAGGATCTCGCGGTTGACGATGTAGGGCGTGTAGCACTCGGTGTAGCCATGCTCCGTCGTCTGCACGTCGAGCATGAACTGCGCGAGCGCGCGGTGCAGGCGGGCGGCCGGGCCTTTCAGGAAGGCGAAGCGCGAGCCCGACAGCTTGGCGCCGGTCTCGAAGTCCAGGCCCAGCGGGGCACCGAGGTCCACGTGGTCTTTCACGTCGAAGTCAAACGTGCGCGGTGTGCCCCAACGGCGCACCTCGACGTTGCCATGCTCGTCCGCACCCACGGGCACGCTGGCGTCGGGCAGGTTGGGCACGCTCATCAGCATCGTGTTGAGCTCGACCTGGATGGCCGCCAGGCGCTCCGCACCAGCCTTCAGCTCGTCGGCGATGCTGCCGACCTCGGCCATCAGCGCCGAGGCGTCCTCGCCCTTGCCCTTGGCCATGCCGATCTGCTTCGACAGGCTGTTGCGGCGGGCCTGCAGTTCCTCGGTGCGCATCTGCACCTGGCGGCGTTCGCCTTCGAGCGCCTTGAAACGGTCAACGTCCAGGAAGGCTTGCGGGGTCTTGCGCGCATTCAGGCGCTCGATGACGGCATCGAGGTCCTTGCGCAGTTGGGTGATGTCGAGCATGGGTGTCTTTCAGGATTCGAATGCATTCAAACGCAAAAGCGGCGCCGATGTCAGGCGCCGCCGGGTGTGCGAGGCGCCGGGTCAGGATCGCGAGGAACTCGCCTCGGCCATGGACTTGTCACCCAGGCCCATCGGCAGCGGGAAGCGCACATGCTCCTCGACGCCCGGCAGGCTGCGCACCGTCGTCGCGCCCATCGCGCGCAGCCGGTCGATGACGGCCTGCACCAGCACGTCGGGTGCCGAGGCGCCGGCCGTCAGGCCCACGCGCGGGCGGTCTGCCAGCCATTCGGCCTTCAGGTCCTCGGCCGCGTCGACCATGTAGCCGGGCGTGCCCAGCCGCTCGGCCAGTTCGCGCAGCCGGTTGCTGTTGGAGCTGGTGGGGCTGCCGACGACGATGACCACGTCCACCTTGGGCGCCAGCAGCTTCACGGCGTCCTGGCGGTTCTGCGTGGCGTAGCAGATGTCCTGCTTCTTCGGCTCGCGCACCTGCGGGAACACGCGCTTGACCTCGGCGAGGATCTCGGCCGCGTCGTCCACGCTGAGTGTGGTCTGCGTGACGACCGCGAGCCTGGCGGGGTTGGTGACCTGCACCTTTGCCACGTCCTCCACGTCCTCGACAAGGAAGATCCCCTCGCTGAGTTGGCCCATCGTGCCCTCGACCTCGGGGTGCCCCTTGTGGCCGATCATGATGAACTCATAGCCCTCGCGGTGCAGCTTGGCCACCTCGACGTGCACCTTGGTCACCAGCGGGCAGGTCGCGTCGAAGATCTGGAAGCCGCGCGCCTGCGCCTCGCGGCGCACCTCCTGGCTGACGCCGTGGGCGCTGAACACCAGCGTGGCGCCGGCCGGCACGTCGGCCAGGTCCTCGATGAAGATCGCGCCGCGCGACTTCAGGTCGTTGACGACGTAGGTGTTGTGCACGATCTCGTGGCGCACGTAGATGGGCGCGCCGAACTTGACCAGCGCACGCTCGACGATCTCGATGGCGCGGTCCACCCCGGCGCAGAAACCGCGCGGCTCGGCCAACAGCACTTCCTGGGGTTGCACTTTCGCCTCCATCACAACACCCCGATCACTTGCACTTCGAAGCTCACCGGCTGGCCAGCGAGCGGATGGTTGAAGTCGAACAGCAGCGCCTCCTCGGCCACCTCGCGCACGACGCCGGCATAGCCCCCCTGCCCGTCCGGGCCCGGAAACTGCACCACGTCGCCGACCGAATAGGCTTCGTCCGGGTCGCCCAGTTGGCGCAACAGCGACAGCTTCACGCGCTGCAGCAGCTCGGGGTTGCGCTCGCCGAACGCCTCGCCGGGCGCCAGCTCGAAACGCTCCCGCGCGCCCTCGGGCAGGCCGATGAGGCGGGCCTCGATGGCCGGCGACAGCTGGCCGGCGCCAATCGACAACGTGGCCGGCTTGTCGCCGAAGGTGTTGACGAGGTCGGCACCGTCCGGGCCTGAGAGCCGGTAATGCAAGGTCAGGAAGGACCCGGCCTGGATGGGGTTCATGGGGGCGGCAGAAGCTGCTTGGCTAGACTGCGGGCGATTTTATGTCGCTGACCCACCTACCTCCGGACGCCCGCCCGCGCGAGAAGCTGCTCGCACGCGGCCCGCAGGCGTTGGCGGACGCCGAACTGCTGGCGCTGCTGCTGCGCACGGGGCTCAAGGGCATGCCTGTGCTGCAACTGGCGCAGAGCCTGCTGGACCGTTTCGGCGGCTGGGCCGGGCTGCTGGCCGCCAGCGTGCAGGATCTGGGCAAGGTCAAGGGCCTGGGGCCGGCCAAGCGCGCGGAGATCGCCGCGGTGCTGGAGATCGCACGGCGCTCGCTGAACCAGCGCCTGGCCGAGAAGTCGGCCATGACCGACGTCGACACGGTCAAGACCTACCTGCGCCTGCACCTGGGCGGCCTCGGCCACGAGGTCTTCGCCGTGCTGTTCCTGGATGCGCAGCTCAAGCTGATCGCGATGGAGACGCTGTTCCAGGGCTCGCTGTCACACACGACGGTGCACCCGCGCGAGGTGGTCAAGCGCGCGCTGGCGCTGGGCGCCGGCGCGGCGATCCTGGCGCACAACCACCCCAGCGGTCACGCCGAGCCCTCCAGGGCGGACGAGCAGTTGACCCGCCAGTTGACGCAGGCACTGGCACTGGTGGACGTGCGCGTGGTGGACCACCTCGTCGTCGGTGCGACCGAGGTCGTCTCTTTTGCCGAGCGGGGCTTGCTGTGAGCAAGCCGCTCACCGTGCGCAGCCTGGCCGACCTGAAGCCGCTGGCCCGCGAGCTGGCCGCGGCGCGGCTGGCAGCCGAGGTGGAGCGCGAGCGGCTGGTGGCGGCCATGCGGCTGGCCGAACAGGAGCGGCGCGTCTTCGAGCTGACGGTCGGCCCGGTGACACCGATGCGCCGCGTGGCGCGCGTCATCCATGACCGCGAGCCGCCCGAGCCCGAACCGCGCCAGCGGCAGGCCGACGAACGCGCGGTGCTGCTGCAGGCGCTGTCGGACGAGATCGACATCGACTCGCTGCTGGAGACCGACGAGACGCTGTCCTTCCGGCGCGAGGGCATCTCGCTGGAAGTGGTGCGCAAGCTGCGCCGCGGCCACTGGTCGCTGCAGGCGCAGCTGGACCTGCACGGCCTGCGCCGCGACGGCGCGCGCGAGGCGCTGGGCCTGTTCATCCACGACAGCGCGCGGCGCGGCCTGCGCTGCGTGCGCGTCATCCACGGCAAAGGCCACGGCTCGCCGGGGCGCGAGCCGGTGCTCAAGGGCCGCGTGCGGCGCTGGCTGGTGCAGAAGAGCGAGGTGCTGGCCTTCGTGCAGGCGCGCGCCAGCGATGGTGGGGCCGGTGCGCTGATGGTGCTGCTGGCCGGCACGCCCTGACGCGGCGCTGACGACGCGTCAGGGCGTGCCGGCCGCCGTCGCGCGGCCGACACGTGCTGACGCCACCGTTGACCGGCCTCCTGCTGCCGGGGTAGCCTGGGTTCAAAGCCGCAGCCTGCGCGCGACACCCGGTTTCCCACCCACCACCAGGAGAAGAGCCCATGGAACTGTCCCGCCACGCCCCCGCGCCCGCCCGCTACACGGGCCTGGGCCTTGTCATCGGGGTGCACGTCGTCGCGATCACGGCGTTGAGCCTCGCATTCATGCCGCCTGCGGCCCAGCCCAAGCAGGCGCCCATCGTGCTGCTGCCGCCGCCCCTGGACACACCCGACACGCCCCGCGAGCCGCCACCGGTGGTGAAGGCGGCGCGGCCCGACCTGCCCCGCGTGCCCGTGCCCGACGTGCCCATCCCAGACTGGCAGACCGAGGCACCGACCGTCACGGCCGCGCCGCTGCGCAGCGAGGGCACGCCGGTGCCGACCAGCGGCGGCACCGGCACCGGCGTGGCGCCGCTCGCGACTGCCCAGGAGCCTGCGGCCGTGCGCGCGCCCGGTGCCGTCTGCAGCGTGATGCCGCGGCCCGAGCTGCCGATGCTGGGCTGGAGCGGCCAGGCGGTACTGCATGCCGTGGCCACGGTGCGCGGCGGCCGCGTGGTGGGCAGCGACATCCGCGTCACGCAGGGCGCGCTGGACGCCAAATCGCGCCGGGCACTGCAACGCTCGGTGGAAACGGCGCTCGCCGGCTACCAGTGCGTCGGCGACGCCCTGTTCGAACAGGAATTCGCCTTCAGGCTCGATTGACCGGATGACCCACAGCCTCGCCGCCCAACCCTTCGTACTCTGGCTCACCGGGTTGTCCGGCGCGGGCAAGTCGACCATCGGCAACCTGGTGTTGCAGCGCCTGGACGCGCGGGCACTGCACGCCACGCTGCTGGACGGCGACCACCTGCGCGCCGGCCTGTGCGCCGACCTGGGCTTCGGCGATGCCGACCGCCAGGAGAACATCCGCCGCGCCGCCGAAGTGGCCCGGCTGATGTTCGACGCCGGGCTGATCGTCGTCGCGACCTTCATCTCCCCGTTCGCACGCGACCGCGCCGCCGCCCGGGCCCGGCTGCCCGAGGGACGCTTCCTGGAGGTGTTCATCGACGCGCCGCTGTCCGTGGCCGAGGCGCGCGATCCCAAGGGCCTGTACCGGCGTGCGCGGGCCGGCCAGTTGCCGAACTTCACCGGCATCTCGTCGCCCTACGAGGCGCCCGCCAGCCCCGAGGTGCGCGTCGACACGTCATCCATGTCAGCCGACCGCGCGGCCGACCGGATCATCGAGCAGCTGCACCTGGCCGGCCTGCTGCAGCCTCGCTCCCGTAGTGCCAACACGCCCTAGGCAACCGGCGGCTGCAGCGGCAGCCGCAGCACGAAGGCCACCTCGCCGTCACCCGGCTCGTAGCGGATGGTGCCGCCATGCGCCGTGGCCACCTGGTGCACGATGTACAGGCCCAGGCCCATGCTGCCGGGGTTGCCGGCGTTGTTCAGCGACCGTCGCTTGAACGGGTCGAACAAGCCCTCCACCAGTTCTGCGGCGATGGGGTCGGCCGGGTTGCGGATGCTCAGCTCGGCGTGCCCGTCCCGCGCAAGCAGCTGCAGCGCGATGCGCCCCTTGCCGTGGTGGCGCGCATTGCTCAGCAGGTTGGCCGTCATCTGCAGGTAGCGCATCGGGTCGACACGCGCCACCAGCACGGCGGGCAGCGTGGCGTCGACGGCCACGTCGGGGTAGGCGCTGCGCTGGTCATCCAGCAACTGGCCGAGCAGCGCGGCCACGTCGGTGTCCTCGTACTCGATCGACAGCGCCAGGCCGTTCTGGATGCGGGTGATGTCCTGCAGGTCGCGCAGCAGCCGCTGCATGCGGTTCGTGGAGTTGCGGATCACCGAGGCGACGCGGTCCGAGGACGACTGCCGGTCCAGCACGACCGAGGCCATGCTCAGCATGTGCAGCGGGTCACGCAGATCGTGGCCCAGCACGGCCCACAGCTGCGAGCGCAGGCGGTCCATCTCGAGCACGCGGTCCACGTTGACGCGGCTGACGGCGTCGTGCAGCAGCCGCGCGCTCTCCAGCACCACGTCGGACCACGGCACCGCCGTGTCCCGCACCGTCTCGCGCCATTCTGCAAAGGAGCCGCGCGGCGTCAGCCGCGGGCCCATCGGGCCATGCGCAACCTCCTTCTCGGGCTTGCCGCCCCAGCGGATGGTCTCGATCTGCTCGCGCCGCAGCGCCACCAGCCAGCCGTGGCGCGGCGCATCGAAGCGCAGCGCCAGCACGCCGCAATAGCGGTCGCCACCCGTGGCGGCAGGCAGCTCGTCGCAGCGGTCGACATGCACCAGCGGCTGTTCGCGCGCCTGCAGCCAGTCGATCAACCGGGCGGCCCAGCGCTCGTCCACCGCGCCATGGCTGCGTACGCGACCGTCGATGCCGACGAAGATGGCATCGCAGTCCAGGCTCGCGCACAGGGCCAGTGCCTCGCGGGTCAGCACGTCGGCTGCCTCGTGGCCCTGCGCGATCTGGCCCGTGATGTCGGTGCGCAGCAGCGCCGCCCGGGCCATCGCCGCCTCGCGGTCGCGCGCGCACAGCGACTGCACCGACGCGGCGATCAACTGCGCGATGACATCGCTGGCCATGCGGATGGCGTAGGGCACGCGCAACGGCGCCATGTGGTGGCAGGCCAGCATGCCCCACAGCCGCCCGGCGACGACGATGGACACGCTCATCGACGCGCCCACGCCCATGTTGGTCAGGTACTCGACGTGGATGGGCGAGACGCTGCGCAGCACGCTGTGGCTGAGGTCCAGCGGCGCGGTGTGCCCCGCCTCGACCAGCAGCGGCACGGGCTGGTAGCCCACATCGGCGATCAGCCGCAGCGTGTTGAGCACGTACAGCCGCCGCGCCTGCGCGGGGATGTCGCTGGCCGGGTAGCGCCGGCCGAGGTAGGGCTCCAGGTCATGGCGGCAGGCCTCGGCCACCACGTCGCCGCTGTCGTCGTGGCGAAAGCGGTAGGCCATCACGCGGTCGAACCCGGTCATGGCCTGCACCTCGGACACCGCCACCTCCAGCAGCTTGTCGATGCTGTGCTGGCGCTTGAGTTTCTCCATCGACCGGTAGGCCCTCTGCGCAAAGGCACTGAGCCGGTCGGCGTTGTCGTCGCGCTGCTCGAACTCGCACAGGCACAGGCCGCCGTCGGCATGCACGACGAGGTCGAAGCTGCGGCCGTTCAGCACCAGCTCGCGCGAATCCGGCATGGACTCGCCCAGGCTCAGGTTGGCGACGCCCTGCTGGATGACGCGGTAGACGTCGGCATCCACGCCCAGCTCGGCGGCGCGCGGCGCGCGGCCCAGCGTCAGGCTCAGCCCAAGCAGCGCCTGCGCATTGGCGCTCACCGACACCAGCCGGCCCAGGCGATCGAACGCCAGCAAGGCGCCATGCGGCTGGATGGAGCCGGGGATGTGGATGGGCTCGCGCTCGCAGTTGTCCAGCGTGACGGGCTCGGCGGGGTGCAGGGGGTTCATTCCCGCGCACTTTCCGCGGGCGCGGCCACGCGCAGCACGTCGCGGATCGCGCTGCCGAGGTTGCGGACATCGATGGGTTTGGCCACGTAGCGCTGAAACCCCGCGGCGAGGCCGGCCTGGCGGTCCGGCAGCATGGCGAAGGCCGTCAATGCGACGGCGGGCAGGTCCGCCGTGGCCGGGCGCGCGCGCACCGCGCGCATCAGCGACAAGCCATCCATCCCGGGCATGCCGATGTCCGACACCAGCACATCGAAGCGCTCGCGCTCCAGCAACGCCAGCGCCTCGCGAGCCCGCGTCGCCGTGGTCACGTCGGCGCCCAGCTCCCGCAGTGCGGCCTGGCCGACGTCGCGCGCATCCTCCTCGTCGTCGACCAGCAGCAGCCGCACGCCGTCCAGGCGCGGCAGGTTGTCCGCCGACGCCACGGCCAGCGGCGCCGCGGGCTGGCTGGCCGGCGCTTCGGCCAACGGCAGGCGCACGTCGAAGCGCGCCCCGCGATCCGTCCCCTCGCTGTGCGCACTGATGCGGCCACCGTGCAGATCGACGATGGCGCGGGCAATGGCCAGCCCGAGCCCCAGGCCGCCGGCCTTGCGCGTGCGCGAACCGTCCTCCTGGCGCAGGCGGTCGAACACATGCGGCAGGAACTCCGGCGAAATGCCACTGCCCGAGTCCTGCACGGACAACAGCCCCATGCCGTCCTCGACGCCCAGCCTGACGACGATGCGACCGGCGTCGGCGCTGAACTTCAACGCATTGCCCACGAGGTTGGAGATCACCTGCATGAGCCGCTGGGCATCCCCGTGTACCCACAGCACGACGCTGCCCTCGAAGTCCAGCACGATGTTGCGGGCCTGCGCGACATGCAGGTGCGACAGCAGCGATTCCGCCGCCAGCGCCGACAGGTCCAGCGTTTCCCGCTGCAGCGCGAGCTTGCCGGCGGCCACGGCGCTCATGTCGAGCAGGTCGTTGATCATGCGGGCCTGCAACTCGGCATTGCGCCGGATCACGAGCGCCGCCTTGGCGAGCAGTTCGTCGCCGCTGCCGCGCCGCTCCAGGATGTCGGCCCAGCCCCGGATGGCACTGAGCGGCGAGCGCAGCTCGTGCGACAGCACGGCGAGGAACTGGTCCTTGAGTTCGTTGCTGTGCTCGGCTTCTTCCTTGGCCTGGCGCAGCTGCTCCGAGGCCCGGTAGGCCGGCGTCACGTCGCGCACGATCTTGGAGAAGCCGGTGTGCTCGCCGGCCGCGCTGTACAGCGGTGTCAGCACGCCTTCCGCGCGCAAGCGCGTGCCGTCCTTGCGCATCAGCCAGCGGTCGTCACGCGCCGACCCATCGGCGAGCGCTGCAGCCATCTCGCGCTCCAGCACGTCGGCGGCCCGGTCCTCGGGCGAGAACAGCACCTCGGCCGGCAGGCCGCGCGCCTCGTCCAGCGACATGCCGAAGATGCTGGCGGCAGCGCGGTTCCAGTCGCGGATCAGGCCGCTGCGATCCAGCAGGATGACGGCGTAGTCCTGCAGCGAGTCGACCACGCGTGCATACAACGCATCCGCCTCACGCAGCTGCGCCTGCGTGCGCTGCTGCTTCTCGCGCTGCGCCACCTCGCGCAAGGCGCGCTCGATGACGATGGGCAGCCGCGTCAGGCGCCCCTTCATGATGTAGTCGGTCGCACCACGCTTGAGCAGCTCGACCGTGTTCTCTTCGCCGATGACGCCGGACACAAAGACGAAGGGCGTCAGCGGCGCCACCGCCTGCGCGTGATCCAGCGCGTCGGCGCCATTGAATTCGGGCAGCTGGTAGTCCGACAGGATCAGGTCGAAATGCTGCCCGGCCAAGGCCTGCTTGAAGCCCGTCTCGTCCTTCACCCAGAGCAGGCGCATGCCCGGATAGGCGGCCTGCAGCGCCGCCTCCAGCAGTTCGGCATCGAACGCCGAGTCCTCCAGCAGCAGGATGTTCAGGCCCGGCACGCGCGGCGCTGTCCGCTTGCCGTCCGCGGCGTCATTCATAGCGGCGTGCGGTGCGCAACGACCCCGGCGGCGGCTCGTTCAACACGGCCCAGAACATGCCCAGATCGGCAATCGCCGCGACGAACTGGTTGAACTCCACCGGCTTGACGACATACGCGTTCACGCCCAGCTCGTAGCTCTGCACGACGTCCGACTCGGCCTGCGACGACGTCAGCATGACGACCGGGATGCTCTTCAGCGCCGCGGTGCTGCGCACGCTGCCCAGCACCTCCAGGCCATTGACCTTGGGCAGCTTCAGGTCCAGCAGCACGACGGCCGGATTGCCCTCGCTGCGGCCGGCATGGATGCCTTCGCGGTTCAGGTAGTCCAGCGCCTCGGCGCCGTCGCGCACGATGATGACTTCGTTGGCGAGCTGGCTCTTCTCCAGCGCGACGAGCGTCAGCTCCAGGTCGCGCGGATCGTCCTCGACGAGCAGGATGGGTTTGAGCATGTGTTGACTCTGCAGGGGTTCAGGGGTCATTGCGCCGGCACCGGCAGGACGAAGGAAAAGCGCGCGCCGCGGTCGACCTCGCCGAAGGCCTGCACGCTGCCGTCGTGGCGCTCCACGATGCGGCGCACGCTGGCCAGGCCGATGCCCGTGCCCTCGAAGGCCTCGCTGCGGTGCAGGCGCTGGAACACGCCGAACAGCTTGTCGACGTACTTCATCTGGAAGCCGACGCCGTTGTCACTGATCGACAGCCCCGCGCCGCGTTCGTCGCGGATGGGGGCGATCTCGATGCGGGCAACATCGCGGGTGCGGCTGTACTTCACGGCATTGCTGATCAGGTTGCGCAGTGCGACCTGGATCAGCACGGGGTCGGCCCACAGCCGCGGCAACGGGTGCTGCACGACCCACTCGATGCGTCCGCCACGCGCCGCCGAGGCCTGCTCGGCCACGAGGTCGTCGACCAGCACGTCGGTGTTGATCCACGTGCGCTTCAACGCCGAGCGGCCCATGCGCGAGAAGTCCAGCAGCGCATCGACCAGCAGCCCGGCGTGCGCAGACGCCTCCTTCACATGCAGCAGATAGCGCCGCCCGCGGTCGCTGATGCCCTGGCCTTCCAGTTCCAGCACCAGGTCCACGAAGCCGGCGATGTGGCGCATCGGCGCGCGCAGGTCGTGCGACACGGTGTACGAGAAGGCCTCCAGTTCCTTGTTCACGCGGCCCAGTTCGGCGGCGACCTCGGCCATTTCCTGCGCGCGGCGCAGCACGATGCCGATCAGCGCGTGCCGCAACTCCAGCACCGCGTGCACCTCCGCGGGCCGCCACGGCGTGCAACGGCCACGCACGTCCTCCACCCAGCTCGCGAAGCTGCGCCGCGGATGCAGCGCGCCGCCCGGCAGCGCCTGCTTGCGCGGGTCGCCGGCCCAGGTGATGGTCTGCACGATCTCCGGCCTGAACCAGACGACGTAGTGACGGTGCAGCCGCGAGATGGAGATGGCAAGCAGGCCGGCGGCGGTGTCCATGTCGGCGGCGAATGCCGGTGCGTCCTGCGCGAGCCGGTCCGTGTGCGCGACCTCCTCGATGTGGTGGGCCAGCCATTCGCCGATGCGCAGCACGGTCTCCCGGGCGGGCGTGTCGCCGACGCACCAGCACTGGTCGTTGAGGATGACCGCCGCACCGGCTGCGCGCCCCAGGCGCAGCAGCGGCCCGGGTTCATCGACGAGGCGCTGCAGCGTCGCATCGCTGTCCGCCAGGTGGGCCACCATCGCCAGCGTCAGCTGGCGCAGGCGCAGCTGCTCGGTCACCTGCTCGTTCTCTTCCTTGGCCTCGATCTGCAGCGACAGCAGCTGGCCGAGGTGTTCGCAGGCCATGCGGGTCTGGTAGGGGAGCAGCCGGGGCGCATGGTCGTGGCAGGACACCAGCCCCCACAGCTCGCCGCGCACGATGAGGGACACCGACATGGACGCCAGCGTCCCCATGTTGCGCATGTATTCCAGGTGCACCGGTGAGACGCTGCGCAACTGCGTCTGCGACAGGTCCAGCGACAGCGCGGCGCTGCGGCCGTCCGCGAAGCGCACGGGCACCGGCGTGTAGTGGGCGTTCGGGATCAGCCGCAGGTGGTTGAGCAGGTACAGCTCGCGCGCCTGCGCCGGGATGTCCGTGGCCGGAAAGTGGTGCGCCTGGTAGGCGTCGTAACCCTCGTCGCAGGCCTCGGTCAGCACTTCCCCGTGCCCGTCAGGGTCGAAGCGGTAGATGAGGCAGCGGCCGAAGCCCGTCAGCCGCTTCATCTCGACCGTGGCGACGGCGCACACCTCGTGCACGGACGCCGTGCGCTGCATCAGCGGCACGACGTGCCGGGCCAGCCCGTAGATGGGCGCCCGCGCGCCCGGCTCCGCTGAAGACAGCTCCAGCTCCAGATACACCAGCGCACCCAATCGGTGGGCCGACACGTGCAAGGTCCGGCCCGCCAGCACGCACAGGCCCAGGGACAGGGCGCCTTCGCCATCGACGAGCCGGGCCGTCTGCTCGCGCATCGACGCCGCGAACGTGGCGAGGCCGTCCCGTGGGTCGCCGCCTAGCAGCCCGGCCCAGTTGTCGCTCCACGCCACCACGCTGCCATCCGCGGCATCCACGCACAGCAGCCAGCCGTGGGGCTGGATGGCGCCCGGCACGCGGATGGGTTCGCTGGCGCAATCGGCGGCGTCGGCCTCGGTGGGCATCTGCGGCAGGCTCATGGCGACGGCGACCCGGCCAGCGGATGCAGCGCCGCCCCCGCTGCGCGGGGCTTGTGGTGCTCCCGGCGCGCCGCTGCGCACAACGCGGCCCAGACACCCTCAGCAGTTCGCGTTGGCGAAGAAGTCGGCAACATCAATCGAAGTTCCTGTCCCGAAACGACACGCATGACAGGCCGTGCGCATCGGAGCAGCGGCAAGGGATTCGCCACCTTGCACACCGGCGCAGGCCGCGCCCGTCATGCCGTCGGAATGCTATCGCGCCCAGTCGGCGCCAGGCGCCGAAGCAGACACCCCGAGCGGACTGTTACATCCGCCGTGTGCGGTCACGCACCGACGTTGCGCATCCAGTCTGCCGTGCCGGCAAACGATTCGGCCAGCCGCGCCTGCAGGGCCGGGTCCACGCCGGTCTCCTGCATGGCCTGGCCCATGCAGGCCAACCACTGGTCGCGCTCGGCAACGCCGATGCGAAACGGCAGGTGCCGCGCCCGCAGCCGCGGGTGGCCGAAGCGGCTGACGTAGTGGTCCGGCCCGCCGAGCCAGCCGCACAGGAACCAGAACAGCTTGTCGCGGGCGTCATCCAGGCCGGCGCCATGGGCGGCGCGCAGCCGTGCATAGGCCGGCTCCAGGTCCATCAGGTCGTAGAAGCGGTCGACCAGCTCGCGCACGCGCGCTTCGCCGCCCACCCATTCGAAGGCCGTTGCCGGCGTCTGCTCTGAAGACATGCGGTGTCGCGTTTGCCGAAGGGCCTCGTGGAGCCGGCGGGGCGGCCTTCAGCCGAGCAGCTTGCTCGCCAGCGCCCGGATGGCCTGGGCGGCATCGCAGCCCGGGTAGTGCTCCAGCACCAGTTGGCGCTTCAGCACCGCCTGGCGCACCGCCTGGTCGGCCTTCACCTCGCCCAGCAGTTCGAGCTTGAAACCCTGGCCCGGCATCGGGCCGATGAAGCGCTGCAGCACCTGCTGCAACTGGCCGCAGATCAGCTTGCCTTCGCCGACCCGGTTGGCCTGGTTGACGAGCAGGCCCACGTGGCGGCGCTCCTGCTGCGTGGCGAGCACCTTGATGGTGGCGTAGGCGTCGGTCAGCGACGTGGGCTCGGGTGTCGCGACGACGAGCACGTCCTGCGCCAGCGAGACGGCGTAGAGCACCACGTCGGAGATGCCGGCGCCGGTGTCCAGCAGCACCCAGTCGAAGCGCGGCTTGACCAGGTCGATGATGTGCAGCAGCTTGTCGCGCACCTCCGGCGTGAGGCGCGAGTACTCCACCATGCCGGAGCCGGCCAGCAGCACGGAAAAGCCCCCCGGCGCGGGCAGGATGGCCTGTTCCAGCGTGCACTTGTCGGTGAAGACGTCGTGCAGCGTCAGCTTGGGGTGCAGGTTCAGCACCACGTCGAGGTTGGCCAGGCCCAGGTCGGCATCCAGCACCAGCACCTTCAGGCCGTGGGCGGCCAGCGCCGCCGCGAGGTTGGCGGTGACGAAAGTCTTGCCGACGCCGCCCTTGCCGCTGGTGACGGCAAGCGTGCGCGCACCGGCGCGCGCGGGGCGCGGCGGCGATGTTGCGGGGGCAGCAGGATCGGAGGTCGTGCTCATGGCATGTCCTGTTGCGTTTCGAGATTCAGGGAGGCAAACAACATGCCCTTTTCTTCGGCGCTGACCAGGGAGTCGATCTGGGGTTCGAGGCAGGCGCGGTTGCGGCCTTCCGCCTTGGCACGGTAGAGCTGGCGGTCCGCGCGTTCCATCCACAGCAGCGGCGACGAACGCACCCACTGCGGGGCGAAGGCGCCGCCCAGGCTGACCGTCACGTTGAGCATCTGCCCGGGTGCGATCTCGATGTCCAGCCCGGACACGCGCTCGCGCACGCGCTGCGCGACGACCAGGCCCACATGCGTCGCGCAGTTGGGCAGGATGATGGCGAACTCTTCACCGCCCACCCGGGCCACGAGGTCCATGGGCCGCACGCTCTGCTCGACGGCGCGAGCGACGGCGCAGATGACCTGGTCGCCGGCACCATGGCCATGCGTGTCGTTGACCGCCTTGAAGTGGTCGATGTCCAGCATCAGCAGCAGCGCCGCCTCGCCGGAGCGGGCCACGCGGTCCACCTCGCGGGCCAGCGCCATCTCGAAACTGCGCCGGTTGACGAGGCCGGTCAACGCATCCCGGCTGGAGAGGTCGCACAAGGCGTTCAACACGGCCTGCAGCCAGGCGGCGCTGTAGGGTGCCTCGTCCGGCAACAGCGCTCCAGCCTGCTGCAGCAGTTGCAGGGCCAGATCGAGATCAAGCGCCTGGGCGTCGATCAAGGCAGCGGCTGGCAATCGGTGTTCCAAAGGCAAAGCCAGAAAAGCGGTTGGCCGAATTGTGGTGGCGAGGCAGTCTAGCAGCGGCCGTTCCCCTGTCAGGTCGTGAAACAGGCACGTTCCTGCGACCTGTTTGCACTATGCTGAATCGCACAAGAGCCGCACAACGGCCCTGCGGTGCAGAATCGGCGCGCCAACGCCAGAACTGCTGCGAGCACCCACAAATCACACCTCGACATGCCCGCACCCGACCTCGCCCACGGCAACGACTCGCTAGACCATGAGTTCAGCTTCAGCAAGGCCGACTTCGACCGGGTCCGCGAGCTGATCTACAAGCATGCGGGCATCAGCCTGCATGACGGCAAGCATGCGATGGTCTACAGCCGGTTGTCGCGCCGGCTGCGCGAGACCGGGCACAAGAGCTTCGCGAGCTACCTGCAGTGGCTGGAGGCCTCGACGGGCCCGGCCAGCGCGGTCGAATGGCAGGAGTTCGTCAACTGCCTGACGACCAACCTGACTTCGTTCTTCCGCGAGGACCACCACTTCCACGCGATGAAGGAGGACCTGAAGCCCTATGTCGGCAAGCAGCTCCGCGTGTGGTGCTGCGCCGCGTCCACCGGCGAGGAACCCTACTCCATCCTGATGACCTGCAGCGAAGCCCTGGGGCCCAGCGCCTCGGTGCAACTGGTCGCCAGCGACATCGACACCAACGTGCTGGCCACCGCCAAGCGCGGCGTCTACAACGCCGACGCGCGCGGGCTGGACGCGGCGCGGCTGAAGCACTTCTTCATGCGCGGCACCGGTGCGAACGCCGGCAAGATCCGCGTGAAGCCCGAGTTGCAGCGCTGGGTGGACTTCCGGCCGCTGAACCTGATGGACGCGCAATGGCAGCTGGGCGACCCCTTCCACATGGTGTTCTGCCGCAACGTGATGATCTATTTCGATGCCCCCACGCAGCGCAAGGTGCTGGAGCGCATCCACCGCGTGATGCGACCGGGCGGCCTGCTTTTCGTGGGCCATTCCGAGAACTTCACCGAATCCCGCGACCTGTTCAAGCTGCGCGGCAAGACGATCTACGAACGGGTCTGATCCATGAGCACGCCTCTCGCCTCTGCATCGACCTTCGGCAACCCGGCCGCGGCGGCTCGCGTCGCCCAGCTCAAGTCCGCGCCCCGCAAGCAGGGCGAGGCCTCGTTCTTCTTCTACGACGCGCACTTCAAGAACGCCGCCGTCAAGATCCTGCCGGGCGAGTACTTCGTCGACACCGAGGACCTGCTCGTCATGACGACGCTGGGCTCCTGCATCGCCGCCTGCCTGTGGGACCGCGTCGCCAAGGTCGGCGGCATGAACCACTTCATGCTGCCCGAGGGCAACGGCGACTCGGGCCGCTACGGGTCGTTCGCGATGGAGTTGCTGATCAACGAGATGATGAAGCGCGGCGCCAGCAAGAGCCGCATGGAAGCCAAGATCTTCGGCGGCGGCGCCGTCATCTCGGGCATGAACTCGCTCAACGTGGGCGAGCGCAACACCAACTTCGTCATCGACTACCTGAAGCTGGAGCGCATCCCCATCGTCTCCAAGGACGTGATGGACGTGTACCCGCGCAAGGTGTGCTTCCTGCCCGCGAGTGGCAAGGCCATGGTCAAGCGCCTGGCGCCGACGAATACCGACGCGCTGGTCCAGCAGGACCGGGCCGCCATCCAGAAGGTGCAGCCGGTCGCCAGCAGCGGCGGCTCCATCGACCTGTTCTGAGGAGACACCAATGGCCAAGACCAAGGTCGTGGTGGTGGACGATTCCGCATTGGTGCGGTCGATCCTGACCGAGATCATCAACCGCCAGCCGGACATGGAATGCATAGGCGCGGCGTCGGACCCGCTGGTCGCCCGCGAAATGATCCGCAACCTGAACCCCGACGTCATCACGCTGGACGTGGAGATGCCACGCATGGACGGGCTCGACTTCCTGTCGCGCCTGATGCGGCTGCGGCCCATGCCGGTGGTGATGGTGTCCACGCTGACCGAGCGCGGCGCGGAGGTGACGCTCAAGGCGCTGGAGCTGGGCGCCGTGGACTTCGTCGCCAAGCCCAAGATCGGCGTGGCCGACGGCATCAAGCTGCTGGCCCAGGACATCACCGACAAGATCCGCATCGCCGCCAAGGCGCACATCCGCCGCGCGCCGGCGCCTGCCGCCCCGGGCACGGCTGCGCCGGCACCGGTCAAGGCCGTGACCATGGCCAGCCTCGGCCGGGCCTCGACCGAGAAGATCATCTTCATCGGCGCCTCCACCGGCGGCACCGAGGCGACCAAGGACGTGATCGTCAACCTGCCGGCTGACAGCCCGGCGGTGGTCATCACGCAGCACATGCCACCCGGCTTCACGAAGAGCTATGCCGCGCGGCTGGACGGGCTGTGCAAGATCCGTGTGAAGGAAGCCCAGGACGGCGAGCGCATCCTGCCCGGCCATGGCTACATCGCGCCCGGCGGCCTGCACCTGACCGTGGAACGCAGCGGCGCGAACTACATCGCCCGCGTGCAGGACGGCGAGCCCGTCAACCGCCACAAGCCGTCGGTCGAGGCGCTGTTCCTGTCGGCCGCCAAGGTCGTCGGCCCCAACGCCATCGGCATCATGCTGACCGGCATGGGCGCAGACGGCGCCCGCGCGATGAAGGTCATGAAAGACGCCGGCGCCTACAACTACTGCCAGGACGAAGCCAGTTGCGTCGTCTTCGGCATGCCGCGCGAAGCCATCGCGGCCGGCGCGGCGGACGAGGTGCTGCCGCTGAACCAGATCGCCGCCAAGGTGCTGGAGCGGCTGCGCGCCACGTCCGGCATCTCGCTGAACCGGGTCTGACCCTCGGCGCGGCAGCCGGCGGCGTCCACCGCGCCGCGCGGCCTCAGAGGAACAGCTGCTGCAGATCGCTGAGGAAGTCGAACCCACGCTCCGTGGGCTGGATGCGGGTCGGGTCGGCGGTCAGCAGGCCGCGGCCGCGCGCTGTCGCCAGGGCGGTGGCGATGGCCGACACCGGCAAGCCGGTGCGCTCCAGGAACTGCGTCAGCGTGACGCCCTCCTTCAGGCGCAGCGCGTTCAACATGAACTCGAACGGCAGCGCCTTGCGCGCCACCTCGTGCTCGTTGCTGACCTTGTTGGCCTGCGCCATGAACGCCGCCGGCTCGCGCCAGCGCACCTGGCGCAGCACGCGGTTCGGGAAGCTCAGCTTGCTGTGCGCGCCGGCGCCGATGCCCAGGTAGTCGCCGAACTGCCAGTAGTTCAGGTTGTGCGTGCAGCGGTGGCCGTCGCGCGCAAAGGCCGAAACCTCGTAGCGCGACAGGCCCGCGCCTGCGGTCTTGCCGGTGATCAGGTCCAGCATGTCGCTGGCGAGGTCGGGGTCGGGCAGGCCGGCCGGCGTGCGCGTCGCGAACGCCGTGTTGGGCTCGATGGTCAGGTGGTAGATGGACAGGTGCGGCGGCTTGAAGCTCAGCGCCGCGTCGAGCTCCTGCGACAGGTCGTCCAGCGTCTGGCCGGGCAGCGCGTACATCAGGTCGAGGTTGAAGGTCTCGAAGGCTTCGGCCGCCTCGGCCAGCGCCTCGCGGGCCTGGCTTGCGCTGTGCACACGGCCCAGTTGCTTCAACTGCGCGTCGTCGAAGCTCTGCACGCCGACCGACAGCCGCGTGACGCCCGCTTCGCGGAAGCCCTTGAAGCGCTCGCGCTCGAACGTGCCGGGGTTGGCCTCCAGCGTGATCTCGCAGCCGGCCTCCAGCGGCAGGCGGGCGCGGATGTCCGAGATCAGCTGCGCGATCTGCGCGGGGTTGAACAGGCTGGGCGTGCCGCCGCCGATGAAGATGCTGACCACGGGCCGGCCCCAGATCAGCGGCAGCGACGCTTCCAGGTCAGCGCGCAGCGCAGCCAGGTAGGCCTCGGCCGTGTCGGCCGTGAGCCCGCCGGCCTGGACTTCGTGCGAGTTGAAGTCGCAGTACGGGCATTTGCGCAGGCACCAGGGCAGGTGCACGTACAGCGCGAGCGGCGGCAGCGCGGGCAGTTGCAGCGTGCCCGGGCGCATCAGGTGGACGAGATCGGCCATGCGGTCAACCGAGCTGCCAGACCTCGCGGAACTGAGCAATCAGTTGCGCGGCGGCCAACGCACGGTGGCTGTGTCGGTTCTTCACCTCGGCCGCCAGGCTGGCCACCGTCTCGCCCAGCGCGGGGATGTGCATCAACGGGTCATAACCGAAGCCCCCCGCCCCGCTCGGCGCGGCCAGGATCTCGCCGTCCCAACGGCCCATCGCGATCAGCGGCTCGGGGTCGTCGGCACGGCGCACCGCGACCAGCGCGCAGACGAAACGCCCGCGGCGGTCGGCCACACCCGCCAGTTCGCGCAGCAGGCGCTGGTTGTTCGCCGCGTCGCTCTTCTCGCCACCGGCGTCCAGCGCGTAGCGGGCGGAGCGCACGCCCGGCGCGCCGCCCAGCGCATCGACGCTCAGGCCGGAGTCGTCCGCCAGCGCCGGCAGGCCGCTCAACGCCGCCGCGTGGCGGGCCTTGACGAGGGCGTTCTCGACGAAGGTGTCGAACGGCTCCTCGGCTTCGGGGATGCCCAGACTGCCCTGGTTCACGAGGGCGATGCCCAGCGGCGTGAACAGCGCCTGCAGCTCGACGAGCTTCTTGGCGTTGTTGGAGGCGAGGACGAGCTTCATGCTCAGGCCTTCAGCGCAGCCTGCTGGGCCGCCAGCAGCTCGCCAATGCCCTTCTCGGCCAGGTCCAGCAGCGCGTTCATCTCGGTGCGCGTGAAGACGACGCCTTCGGCCGTGCCCTGCAGTTCGACGAAGCCGCCGGAGGCGGTCATGACGACGTTCATGTCGGTGTCGCAGGCGGCGTCTTCGACATACTCCAGGTCCAGCAGCGGCACGCCGTCGACGATGCCCACCGAGATTGCGGCCACAGCCTCCTTGATCGGCGAGCGCGACAGCTTGCTGTCGGCCAGCAGCCGGTTGACCGCGTCCTGCGCGGCGACGAACGCGCCGGTGATGGCCGCCGTGCGCGTGCCGCCATCGGCCTGCAGCACGTCGCAGTCCAGCGTGATGGTGCGTTCACCCAGCGCAGCCAGGTCGAACACGGCGCGCAGCGAGCGGCCGATGAGGCGCTGGATCTCCTGCGTGCGGCCGCTTTGCTTGCCCTTGGCCGCCTCGCGGTCGCTGCGGGTGTGCGTGGCGCGCGGCAGCATGCCGTACTCGGCCGTCACCCAGCCTTCGCCCGAGCCGCGCTTGTGCGGCGGCACGCGCTCCTCGACGGACGCCGTGCACAGCACGCGCGTGCCGCCGAACTCGATCAGCACCGAACCCTCGGCGTGGGCGGTGAAACCGCGGGTGATGCGCACCGGGCGCAGCTGGTGGGCGGCGCGGTCGGCGCTGCGCGTGAAGGTCTTGGTCATGCGGTTCTGGCGGGTTGGATGCCAGGACGGTTGAATCCGCCCCAGCAAAAGCCGGATTGTCTCCGGCCTTGGCCGCTCAGCGCCTGGCGCCGCGGCCGGACTGGCGAATGGCCTCGTTGATCTCGCGCACCGCGCGCTCGATCTCTTCGTCATCCATGGCTGCGACGAGGTCGGCGTCCAGCGCGCCCTGGATGGTGGAGGCGAACCCGGAGTTGCCCAGGTTCTGCGTGGTGTCGCCGCTGGGCTCGCCCTCGCCTTCCCATTCGACGGCGAGCACGGTGACGTTGTCGCAGCGCGCGCCACCACGGCGCAGGGCCTGCTCGACCAGATCGGGCACGGCCTCGGAGATCGTCTTGTCAGCGATGTGCTGGACGATCTCGTGATCCTCGATGCTGCCCCACAGGCCGTCCGAGCACAGCAGCAGGCGGTCCGACGGCTCCATGACCAGCGGGCCCTGGCAGTCCACCATGGGCTTGCCGGGGCTGCCCAGACAGGTGAACAGCACGTTGCGGTTGAAGGCGTCCGCGCCGCGCCCCACGCGGCCCAGTGCCTCCTGCAGCTCGGAGTAGGAGTGGTCGCGCGTGCGGGCGATCAGCTTGGCCGAACGCACGAGGTACAACCGGGAGTCGCCGCAATGCGCCCACCAGGCCTGGTTGCCCTGCAGGATGCAGGCCACGACGGTCGTGCGCGGCGTGTCGGACAAGCCTTTGCCCTCCGCATAACGCAGCAACTGCTGGTGCGCGATGAGGATGGTTTCCTGCAGGAAACGCTGCGGGTCTTCCAGCACCGGGCGGGCTTCCTGCTGGAACAGCGCGGCCAGCGTCTGCAGCGCGATCTGCGCGGCGACCTCGCCCTCCGGATGCCCGCCCATGCCGTCGGCCAGCGCGAACAGGCCGGCTTCCCGCGTGAAGCAATAGCCCATGCGGTCTTCGTTGGTCTCGCGCCCGCCGCGGCGGCTGACCTGGAAGACGTCGAACCTCAAGCTTTCGCCCCGGACTTGAGGTTTTCGAGCTGGAGCTTGAGCCGCTCGCTGAACGACAGCTTGGTGTAGCGCCGCTCGGTCTCGCGGGCCAGTTCCTTCTGCAGCGCAAAAACGCTCTGCGGGCGCGACAGCGGGTCCAGCGACATGCACCACTCGGTCACTTCGAGCAGGTTGTCGGAGTAGACATTGCGCAGCCGCGACAGGCTCAGGGACAGGCGGTCCTTCTCCAGGCGCTGCGGTGCGTCGTTGGGCGGGTAGCCCTGCATGCAGGCATAGATGCAGGCGCCGATGGCGTAGATGTCGGTCCAGGGGCCCAGCGAACCGTCGCGCCGGTACATCTCCGGCGCGGCAAAGCCCGGCGTGTACATGGGGCGGATGAAGTTGCCTTCCTTGCTCAGCACCTCGCGCGCGGCGCCGAAGTCCAGCAGCACGGCCTTGTTGTCGTTCGTGATGAAGATGTTGGCCGGCTTGATGTCCAGGTGCAACATCTTGTGCTGGTGCACGATGCGCAGGCCGCGCAGGATCTCGTCGAACAGGCTGCGGATGGTGGACTCGCGGAACACCTTGTCGCGCTTCATGTCGCGCGCGGTGACGATGAAGTCCTGCAGCGTGTCGCCCTGCAGGTAGTTCATGACCATGTAGACGGTCTCGTTCTCGCGCAGGAAGTTCAGCACAGAGACGACGCTGGGGTGCGAGATCTGCGCCAGCGAGCGGCCTTCTTCGAAGAAGCTCTTCAAGCCCAGCCGGTACAACGGCTGCTTCTCGGGCTTGACGCGGGGCGTCAGCTCGCCCGGCGAGCGCTCGGCCAGCGACGAAGGCAGGTACTCCTTCAGCGCCACCAGGTGATGGTCGGGATCCTCGGCGAGGTAGACGACGCCGAAACCGCCTGCTGCCAGACGCTTGATGATCTGGTAGCCCCCAACCACCGTGCCTGCGGGCAAGGGCGCCGGCTTCGGCTTGGACATAATCGCGTTAAGTCTCTTAGTTAACGTCTGTTTTGCGAGTGCGAAATGCCAGTCTACAGCATGACCGGTTACGCCAATTCCCTGGCACAGCCCCCTAAAGCCGAGGATGGCAGCCCCACTGTCCAAGCCTCGGTCAGCGTCGAATTGCGGTCGGTCAACGGCCGCTTCCTGGACCTGTCCATGCGCATGCCGGAAGAGCTGCGCGGCCTGGAACCGCAGCTGCGCGATCTGATCGCCGCGCGCTTCAAGCGCGGCAAGATCGAGCTGCGCATCAACACCCAGCGCGACACCGACAGCGGCTGGCCTCAACCGCAGCCGGAACAGCTCAACCGCCTGGCCAACCTGGAGGCCAAGGTGCGCGCCTGGCTGCCGCAAGCCGCCCCGCTGTCCGTGCACGAGGCCATGAACTGGTGCAAGAGCGGCGGCGGCGCGCCCGCGCAGCTCGACAGCGCGACGCTGGAAGCCGCCAAGGCCTGTGTCGACGGTCTGGCGGAATCCCGTGAGCGCGAAGGCGAGAAGCTGGTGGCCATCCTGGCGGAGCGCATCGCCCGGCTGCGCGTGCTGGCCGACGAAGCCGAGCCCCTGCTGCCCGCGGTCGTCAAGCGTCAGCAGCAGCGTTTCCTGGAACGCTGGCAGGAGGCGCTGGCGACCACCGGCGCCGCGTCCAGCGTGCCGCAGGACGCGCTGCAGGAGCGCGCACTCAACGAGGCCGCCGCGTTCGCCATCCGCATCGACGTGGCCGAGGAACTGGCCCGCCTGCGCGCCCACCTCGAGGAACTGAGTCGCCTGCTGAAGAAGGGCGGCGAGTTGGGCAAGCGGCTGGACTTCCTGATCCAGGAACTGCACCGCGAGGCCAACACGCTGGGCTCCAAATCTGCCGCGCTGGAACTCACCAACATTTCCGTCGAGATGAAGGTCGCCATCGAGCAGATGCGGGAGCAGGTGCAGAACATTGAGTAGGTTTTCGGGGCGTCCAGAAAATGAACCGCCCCGGGTTTCGGGGAGGCTCAACACGCTGAGAGGATTGAGCCATGAGCCAATCGAACAAGTTCTAGCCCGAGGTGCGTGAGGCACAGTGAGGATGGTGCAGGAGCACCGAGGGGAGTGCGCATCTCTGTGCGCGGCCATCGAGTCCATCGCACCCAAGATCGGCTGCGTGCCGCAGACGCTGAACGAATGGGTCAAGCGCGCAGACGTCGAGGCCGGCGTGCGAGACGGCGTGACGACCAGCGAGGCTCAGCGCGTGAAGGAACTCGAACGCGAGGTGCGTGAGCTTCGCAAGGCCAACGAGATCCTGAAGCTGGCCAGCGCGTTCTTCGCCCAGGCGAAGCTCGATCGCCGCATCAAGTCCTGAAGTCTTTCGTCGATCAGCATCGCCAGCAATTCGAGGTCGAGTCGACCTGTCGCGTCTTGCAGATCGCCCCCGTCGGCATACCGGCGCCATGCCGCCCGCCAGCGCGATACGCGCTTGCCGCCCCCTGTTCAGCGCGTGTGGCAGGCCAACGGTACGGGAACCCGGGACATAGGCAGCGCTTAGGCCTCGATAGTCTTGCTATTGCTCCGTCTTCCCGTTGGAGGAACAAATCGCTGAATCAGGTAGGTGGAGATCAAGCGCTGCAGGTAGTCCTTGAGTTGGGGCGGATTCGCCGGGCGGCTCAGGGCTTGGTAGCAACCCACAACCGCCAGATAGAACAGCGCAGCGAGTTCCGCCGCCGTGTGGGCATCGCCGGTCAACTGAAGGAACTTGTGCTCGAACAGGCTCATGCGCAGCGCGTCGGCCTCGGCCAACATGCGTGCCACGGCCTCGTCGCGCCGCGCCAAGCCCCGCAAGGCCAACTCAAAGCGCACGTGCTCCTGCTTGTCGCCAATCTGTGCCAACGCAGTTTGCAGAACCTGCTCCAGGTCGGCGCAGGGGTCGGTCGCAGCCTGAGCGCGCAGCGCGACATCAACAGCGAACTGCTGGCTGCGCCATCGTTCCAGCAGTTCCTCCTGGAGTTCGGCTTGTCCGGTGAAGTGCCAGTAGAAACTGCCGCGCGAGACCCGCAGCGCTTTGGCAATCTGCAGCACACGCAGCTGGTCGAAACCGCCCGCCACGACGGCGGTGTGCGCGGCGATCAGCCAATCTTCTCGTGTCAGCGGCGGGCCAGCGGGCCGCAGGCGCTTGCGTTTTGCTGTTGTCATCAGACCCCGGGCACTCCCCAACAGACACCAGTGTACTGAGGTGCTAAATTCAATCTCAAGACACATGTGTACTGTTTGCATGGCACCACCGGGAACGCAATGACCCCCACTTCCCCGTCAGCCCAATCCATGGTCGCGCGCATCCAAGCCGCCCGCGCACAAAGCGGGCCACGCTGATGTTCCTACGCAGCCTGCTGATGCCGGTGCTGAGCCAGCACTGGCTGTCGCGTGAGCGTTTGCTGAAGAAGCGCGCCCAGGCTGAACGCGTGCGCCGCGCCAAGGGCGAGCCCCACCGCATTCATTACTTTCACCAGGTTGACGACCCTTACAGCGCGCTGCTCGCAATCTGCCTGCCGGCGCTGACGCAGCGCTACGGTGTCGAACTCGTCGCACACGTGGTGGGCCCGCCGTCGGATGCCGTTGCGCCGGACCGTGACCGTCTGGTGGCACACAGCCGCAAGGACGCGCAAGCGCTCGCGGCGCACCATGGGTTGGGCTTCCGCGACCCCGGCGTGCAACCCTCTGACGCGGCGCTGCAGCGGGCCACCCGCATGCTGGTCAGCGCCGCCGAACGAGGTGGTTTTGTCGAAACCGCCGGGCCGCTTTCCGCCGCGATGTGGGACAGCACCGCAAACAGCACCCCGGGCGATCTGGCGGCGCAGCAACAGCCCGAGGCCAGCGAAGACCAGGTGACGGCGCACCTCGATGCAGCCAACGCCTTGCGACGGCGGTTGGGTCACTACCTGGGCGCCACGCTCTACTACGCCGGCGAGTGGTATTGGGGCATCGACCGCCTGCACCATCTGGAGCAGCGCCTGCAAGACCTGGGCGCGCAGCGAGATGGCATCGCCGGTTTCCTGTTCGCCCCAGACGCGGACCTGAACGCGTCCGCGCCGCTGGATGACGCACCGCCGATCGACTTCTATTTCTCCTTTCGCAGCCCCTACTCGGCCATCGTCGCACCGCGCGTTTTCGAACTCGGCCGTCTGACCGGCGCGCCGGTGCGCCTGCGCTATGTGCTGCCCATGGTGATGCGCGGGCTGCCCGTACCGCGTGAGAAGCGCATGTACATCAGCCTGGACGCCGCACGCGAGGCCCACCTGCGTCACACGCCGTTCGGCCGCCTCAATGATCCGGTGGGCCGGCCGGTGGAGCGCGGCCTGTCGCTGATGCCCCTGGCCGAACGCATGGGCAGGGGCCAAGCCTATGTGCTGTCCTTCATGCAAGGCGTGTGGGCCGAGGGCATCGACGCGGGCAGCGACCGCGGCCTGCGCCGCATCGCCGAGCGCGCCGGCCTGCAGTGGGACGAAGCCTGCGCGGCGATGCGGGAGTCTGCCTGGCGCGAGGCCGCCGAAGCCAACCGCGTCGAGATGCTGGGCCTGGGCCTGTGGGGCGTGCCAACCTTCCGGGTGCGCGACACCGCGGTCTGGGGGCAGGACCGCCTCTGGGCGGTTCAACAGGCGCTGTTCACCCCCAACTCCGCGGGCACCTCATGAAGCTGACGATCAACTATCTGTTCCGCGCGCTGTGCCTGCTGGCCTACACGATGGCACTCGCCAGGCTGGCCGGGCTGCTGCCTGCGGGCACCTTTGATCGCGCCCCGCTGGTGGCCGGCATGCTGCTGTTGGTGCATGCCGCAGAGCTGGTCGTGGTGTTCAAGCACGTGCGCCTGTACCGGGGCGCACTGGCGGTCAGCGTCCTGCTGACGCTGCTGTTCGGCCTGCTGCACTGGAAGCCACTGGCCGACCAGCAGACCCGCGCGCGGCAGCAAGGCTGAGCCCATGAAGACCACGCTGATCGAGCTGGGCCTGGCCAGCGCACTGCTGGCCGGCGGCGGCGCCCTCGCCGCGAACGCGCCGCCCGCCCCGACGCCCAGGCCCAACATCGTCGTGCTCGTCGCCGACGACTGGGGGTACACCGACGTGGGGGCCTTCGGGGGCGAGATCGCCACGCCCAACCTCGACGAACTGGCCCGGCGTGGCGTGCGCTTCTCCAATTTCCACGTTGCGGCGTCGTGCTCGCCCACGCGCGCCATGCTGCTCACCGGCGTGGACAACCACCGCAACGGCCATGGCAATCTGCGCGAGACCATGCCTGGCGCGCACCTGGGCCAGCCCGGCTACCAGGCGACGCTCACGCCCAACGTGGTGACGGTGGCCACGCTGCTGCAGGCCGGCGGCTACCGCACCTCGGTGGCCGGCAAGTGGAACGTCGGCAACGAAGCCCGCAACCTGCCGAACCAGCGCGGCTTCGACCGCTCCTTCATCATGGGCGACACGGGTTCCGACAACTGGGAGCCCGAGAAGCGCTACCTGCCGCATGCCGCCAAGGTGCACTGGTTCGAAGACGGCCAGGCACCGGCGATGCCCAAGCAGTTCTATTCGTCCACCTTCTTCGTCGACAAGACCATCGAGTACCTGCGCGAAGGGGCCGCCAGCGGCAAGCCCTTCTTCGCCTATGTGGGCTTCCAGGCCAACCATGTGCCGGTGCAGGCGCCGCAGGCCTTCATCGACAAGTACAAGGGCCGCTACGACGACGGCTGGACGGCGCTGCGGGAGGCGCGCCGCGCCAAGGCGATAGAACTCGGCCTGGTGCCGAAAACCACGGCCATGGTGACGATGGGCACCACGCTGGACTGGACCGCGCTGAGCCCGCAGGACAAGCAGTACCAGGCACGGCTGATGGAGGTGTATGCCGCCATGGCCGACGCGATGGACCACGAGGTGGGCCGCCTCATCGCCCACCTGAAGTCCACCGGCGAGTACGACAACACGGTGTTCGTCTTCCTGTCGGACAACGGCCCCGAGGGCTCCGACTACAAGGAAGCCGATCTGTGGCTGCGCTTCAACTACAGCCGCGACCTGGCCCGCCTGGGCGGCCCCGGCGCTTACGTGGTGCCCGGGCCGTCATGGTCCAGCGCGTCCGCCTCGCCCTTGAGCACGTTCAAGTTCTATGCCGGCGAGGGCGGCATCCGTTCACCGATGATCATCAGCGGCACGGGCGTGGCCGCGGCCAACCAGATCCACGCCGGCCTGGCCCATGTCACCGACATCGTGCCCACCTTGCTGGACCTGGCGCAGCTGCCACGCCCAGGCACCACCTACCAGGGCCAGCCCATCGAGGCACAGACGGGACGCAGCCTGCTGCCGGTGCTGGCAGACCCCAGTGCGCGCGTGCGCCGCAGCGACGAAGCCCTGGGCTACGAACTGGCCGGCAACAAGGCCTTGTTCAAAGGCGACCTGAAGCTGGTGCTGAACAACCCGCCGGTGGGCGATGGGCAATGGCATCTGTACGACCTGCGCGCCGACCCGGGGGAGACCAAGGACTTGCAGACGGCCCTCCCCGCGCAGTTCGCGGCCATGCAGGCAGACTACGACGCCTGGGCGCGCGCCAACGGCGTGCTGCCCATGCCTGCGGGCTACAACCCGGTCAGGCAGGTGTTGATCAACTCCTTCGTCAACTACTGGATCCCCACCTACTGGCCGCACGGCGTGGTGGCCTTGCTGGTGCTGCTCGGCGTGCCGGCCGTGCTGCTGGTGCGTGCCAGACGCCGCCGCGGCGCACCGCGGTGAGCGCCGGTTACCTGGACAGCCCCTGGCCGGCCGAGGACGGCGGGCCGCAGCGGCTGCAGCAACCTCGAAGCGGCGCCGGCCTGGGCCTGCGCACCGGCGAGACCTTGCGTGCCACCACGCGACGAACGACGATGTCCACGATGACGGTGCTGGGCGCGCCGGGCGAGGTCTATCTGCTGACGCACTCGGCGCTGCGCGCCCAGATCGGCCTGCCCACCACGGCCTGCGTCGAACGGATCGACCCCACGACGCTGAAGCCCCTGCAGCGCTCACCGCGCCTGCGCGGCGGGCCGATGTGGCCCGGCGGCATGGCCATCCACCGCAACGGTGACCTTTATGTGGTCTATGGCCGCTGGGCCCATCGGCTGAATCGCCACTGCCAGCCGCTGGCGTCGCTGCAGTTGCCCGTGAACCAGCCCTACAACTCGTTCGTCGTGCTGGACAACGGGCTGATCGTCACCAAGAACCTCTCGGCCGGCACGCCCGCGCGCCTAACCGTCATCGACCCCGGATCGCTCACGCCGGCCTGCGCCGATGTCGAAGCGCCCGAGCCGTCCATCGCCCGGCTCAGCGCCAGGGGCGACACGGTCTACGTCGTGGGTGTGCGGTCCATCTTCCGCTACCACTGGAGCAACGCGGCGCGAACCCTCACCTTCGATCCTGACTGGCGCTTCGACTACATCGGCGACAGCGGGCAAAGCCACGGCTGGGACGTGGTGCTCGCCGACCAGCACGCCTGGTTCATGGACAACGGCGCGCACCGCTACCGCCACCGCATGCTCGGTGCCGGCGTCAGCCGCACGGCCAACCGGCTGATCCGCGTGTCGCTGACCGCGGCTGCCGATCACCAGGCGCTGGACGTCAGTGGGCTGCCCGGCGGCAGCATCACCAACCCGCCGCTGGTCGATGCGCAGCGTGGCGTCGTCCTGGGCTACGACTCGGCCAACGCGGTGCTGCGGGCCTGGCGCTTCGACGCCGGCCTGCGCACGTTGACGCCGCTGTGGCGCAAGGCACCCTTCGGTTGCGCCAGCCACATGGTCCTGTACCCCGACACCGGCGAGGTGGTGGTCAACGACTACCGCCGCCACGGCGAAGAGGTGGTGGTGCTGGACATCGCCACGGGCACGGAGCGAGGCCGTGTGCGCACCGGCGGCCTGATGCAGGGCGTGGTCTTCCCCAGCCCCGGCTGGGGGCGTGATCTCTATTGGTCTTCGATGGGCCGTCTGGCCCGGGTCTCTGTCGCATGAAGAAAAACATCCTCATCACCGGCGCCGGCAGCGGCATCGGCCTGGACACGGCCTGGGCGCTGGCAGCGCGCGGGCACCAGGTCATCGCCACCACGTTCGATGAACCGCAGGCCGCCAGCCTGCGCGCCCAGGCGGCGTCGCGCGGCGTGGCGCTGCGGGTCTTCAAGCTGGACATCACCTCGGCGGCCGACCGCCAGCAGATCGAGGCGTTGGAGCTGGACGTGCTGATCAACAATGCCGGCGTCGGCGAGTCGGGTTCGCTGGCCGAGGTGGACATGGACCGCGTCCGCCAGGTGTTCGAGGTCAACCTGTTCGCCACCCTGGCGCTGACGCAGGTGGCCTTGCGCGGCATGATCGCGCGCCGGCGCGGCACGGTGCTGTTCGTCAGCTCCATCGCCGGCCGCGTGCCCATGCCGTTCCTGATGCCGTACGCCATGACCAAGTTCGCGCTGTCGGCAGCGGGCGCCGGCCTGCGCGCCGAACTCAGGCAGTTGCGCTGCAACGTGCACGTGGCGCTGATCGAACCCGGGGCCATCCACACCGGCTTCAACCAGGCGATGACGGAGCGTAAGTACACGTGGATGGGGCCGCACTCCTACTTCGCCGGCCAGGCCGAACGCATGAAGGCCGAAGAGGCGCGCACCTTCGCATGCCTGGAAGCCAAGTCCACGCGCTCCATCGTCGCGCAGATGGTCAAGGCCGCCGAGGCCGGCAAGCCGCGCTTGCGCTACGTGGCGCCCTGGATCCAGGGCTTCGGTGTGCGCCTGGCCCGCATCTTCGGGGTTTGAATACCGTGCCAACGCTGCCCGTGGTCACCCAGTTCCTGCGCACCGACGAAGCCCGCTTCGCCGGCCTGCCCGACTTCCCCTACACGCCCCGCTACACCGTGGTCGGCGGCCTGCGTATCGCGCACATCGACGAAGGCCCGCATGGCGCACCGATCGTTCTGCTGATGCATGGCGAACCCGCCTGGTCCTTCCTGTACCGCAAGATGATCCCGGTGCTGCTGCAAGCGGGCTTGCGTGTGATCGCGCCCGACCTCGTCGGTTTCGGCCGCTCGGACAAACCCACGCGCGCCGACGACTACTCCTACCTGAACCACGTGCTGTGGATGACGGCCTGGATGGAAGCCAACGACCTGAAGCACCTGACACTTTTCTGCCAGGACTGGGGTTCCCTGATCGGCCTGCGGCTGGCGGCCGCCGCACCGCAGCGCTTCAACCGCATCGTGCTGGCCAATGGCGGCCTGCCCACCGGCACCACGCCGGTCCCCCGGGCCTTCAAGCTCTGGCGCGCCTTCGCCCGCTACAGCCCGTGGTTCCCGATCGGCCGCATCGTCAGGAGCGGCTGTGTGGCGGGCCTGACGCCGCAGGAGATGGCGGCCTACGACGCGCCCTTCCCGACCCGCCGCCACCGGCTCGGCGCACGGCTGTTTCCCACCTTGGTGCCCACCACGCCTGACGACCCTGAGCGCGAACGCAACGAAGCGGCCTGGGCCGTGTTCCAGCGCTGGGACAAACCGTTCCTCACCCTCTTCAGCAACCGCGATCCGGTGACGCGCGGCGGCCACCGCATCTGGCACGAACGCGTGCCAGGGGCCCGGGGGCAGCCGCATGCGGTGACCCGCGGCGCCGGGCACTTCCTGCAGGAGGACCGCGGCGCCGAAGTGGCTCAGGCCATCGTGTCGTTCATCAATGCGACCCCGCTCACGTCGCCTGCGGCACCGTCGCCAGCAGGGCCTTGACGCCCAGCCGCATGACCTCGCGGGCCTGGTCGGCCGGCAGGCCCTGCTCGCGCCGCAACCGGATCCAGGACTCGAAGCTCAGCATCAGGTCCAGCGCTTCCAGCAGCCGGGCATCCTGAGCCACGGCCGGCGGCAACAGGCGCTGCAAGAGATCGCGCTGCAGCCGGGCCGCATCCATCAGGTTCTGCGTCAGGTAGGGCGATTCGTGCCGGTGCACCTGAGCCGCCAGGTGCAGGGCCGCAGTGCGGTCGTAGATGTCGCTGCGGTGATCGATGCTCAGCAGCACGCGTTCCTGCCAGGTCGGGGCGTTCAGGCGTGCCTGCAGCAGCGGCTGGATCTGCACATCCACGTCGATGCTGATCTCGCGGTACAGCGCGTCCATGTCATCGAAGTGGCGGAACACCGTGCGCAGCCCCACGTCGGCGCGCTGCGCCACCTGTTCCGCGGTGGGTGTGATGTGCCCCTCGAACACAAGCGCCGTCAAGGCATCGACGATCTTCTTGCGCGTGGCGATGCTGCGGTTGACCCGGCCGTCCGGCTTGGCGCTTCCCTGGCTCGCGCCGGACGGATGGGTGCGATGGGCTCCTGCCTCTTGCGTGCTGTGCCGGGAGCCTTTTGAGGTGCTTTGCATGGCGGGATTCTGCCGTTCCTTAGGGCGCCGCACTCCGGCGGCGTGTTCGCGCCAGGCCTGCAGCGCCCTAGCGTAAGTCCGTAGGCACGGATCGAAATAAAGAAATGACACTATACATGCCATAAGAAAATTCACATCCGGAGACTCCAGCATGCACCCCATCAAGTTTCGCCACTCCCTGTTTGCGATCGCCATCGTCAGCACCTTCGCCGGCTCCTTTGCGGGCACCGCGCTGGCGGCTGACGGCTTCAAGGTCCGCTTCCCCCTGTCGGGCACCTTGGGCGGCGAGATCGTGGCGCAGGTCGAGAACCCCGGGTTCTTCGTCAGTGGCTCGGTGACGCAGATCGAGATCGACAAGATCACCGACGGCACGGGCAACGCCTTCCAGCAGACCCGGGCTGGCGCGTTCGCCACACCCGCGCCCATTGCCGGCGCCGTGCGCACGGCCTCGTATGCCGGCACCATCGGCATCGACCTGAAGCAGTCCCAGACCAACGCCAATCTCATCCTGGGCTACCAGACCCAGAAGGACTATGGCGGCGGTCACCTGGTGTTCGCGTTGAACCTGCCGTACACCACGCGACTCAGCCGCGAAACCACCTACAGCGGCACAACGCCCACCTTGACCCCCCTGGCGCCGGCCCTGACCTCGCCGCCGTTGCCGGCCGGCACGGCGGCCACCGCGCAGGCAAGTGCCCAGGCCGGCTTCAACACGGCCTACCAGGCCCAGTTAAGCGCGCTGTCGAATGCCGGCACCCGCGCCGTCGACGGCGCCGGCGATGCAGAGGTCACCGCAGCCTGGGTCTACCGCAGGGACGACCTGAAGGTGGTCACCGGGTTGACGCTGGCCATGCCCACCGGCCAGTACGACGCGGCAAGCCAGATCAACATCGGCTTCGGCAACTTCTACACGCTGCGTCCGGGCGTGGCGGTGGCCTACAACCCGTCCGCGAACTGGACCTTGGGCGCGCGGGGCAGCCTGGCGTTCAACACGCGCAACAAGGACAACCAGATCAAGAGCGGCAACTACGGCGCGCTGGACCTGGCGGCCGCCTACCGCTCACCCATCGGCGTGTTCGGCCCCCACGTGCTGATCGTCAAACAGTACGCCGATGACGAAGGCGGCGCGCTGGGTGCCAATCGCCTCAGCTCCACGGGCGCGGGCGTGTTCTTCACCACGTTGATCCCGAAGCTCGAGGCCGCGGTGAACCTGTCGTACATGACGACCTTGAACTCGCGCAATTCGCTGAGCGGCTCGTTCTACCAACTGCGGATCAGCAAGGCGTTCTGACACATCGGGGCCGCAGCGGCGGCCCCTTCTCTCAGGTGACGCCAGCGGCGCATGCCGCCACGCGCACGCCATGCAACCGCAGCCTGGGGATGTCCAGCGCCAGCAGGCGCTCGCCGCCGATGGACGCCAGCCAGGCGCGCACCTGCTGCTGCGCTGACGGTTCCATGCTGCGGAACACGTCCAGCGTGCGCTGCGCCATCCACAAGGTGTAGGGCAAGGCGGCACGGCGGAAAAGGCCGTGGCCCATCGGCACCTCGACATCGGCCAGCCCGCGCGGCAACAACTGGCCTGCCGGCCAGGTCAGCAGCCTGGCCTTGACCTGCGCGTTGATGCCTTCCAGCAGCGGCAGGAACTCCCTTGCAATCGCCTGGAACACCGGCACCAGGGTCAGCGGGATCTGGTCGTCGGCCTGCAGCGCAGGCGGGGTCAATCCTTGTGCAGGCACGGGTTCGGCCATGCGGTCGATCCAGGCCCGCAGATGTGGGCGTGGCGCAATCAGCTCGCGGGCCGGCCAGGGGTCGCGTCCGAGGTGGCCGTACATGGTGCCGACCAGGCCGAAGTCCCCCAGCGTGGGGCGTTCACCGAAGAGAAAGCGATGCTGTTCGAAATGCGCGTCCAGCCGATCGAGCATGCCCAGCATCCAGGCGTCCATCACCGAAAACTGCGCCGGCCGCACGCCCACGCCATGCAGCATGGCGCGCAACTTCTTGGCCACCAGGTTCACGGCGCGCCGCTGCACGAAGCCGGGCAGGTAGGGCAGCAATGCAGCGCCCGCGTCGCGCTCGAACAAGGCGTAGTTCTCGGGATAGGTCCAGCGCGTGTGCATGGCCAGCGGCACCCACCATTCGTCGCCCCAGGCTTCCATCAGGGTGGACGCGAAGCGTTGCACCGGTGTTGGCGGATCGACCGGCAGACGCGCCACACGGGCTTCCACGTGGTCGATGATCCGGCTGGTGTCGTGGATCCACTCGCCTTCGGGCGTGACCAGCACCGGCATCACGGCCGCGCCCGTCTTGCGCTTGATGCGCCACATGAGCGTGGCCATGTCGACGGCTTTCTGCTCGAAAGGCAGCTGCTTGTAGCGCAGGTAGCACATGGCCTTGCCGGTGAAGTACGACAGGTGCCAGCCGTACAGCGTGTACACGCCACTCAAGGGCGGCCTCCTTTGTGCATCATGCGGGTATCAGTTGGGGTAGTACACGTACTCGTCGCGGGTCGTCGTCGGCTGCTTCATCGAGTGGTCGATCGCGATCGGCCCGGCGCCGAGGGATGGCCACATCGGCTTGTGCTGGGTCTGGTTCCATGCCAGCAGTTGGGCCTTCAAGGCCGCCACGCGTTCGGGTTCGCGGCTCGCCAGGTTGACTTTCTCGGTGGGATCCACAGCCAGATTGAAGAGCCAGTCCTTCTTCGGCGCTTCGGACACCTGCAGCTTCCAATCACCCGCGCGCACCGTGAGGTAGGTGTCCGTGCGCCAGAACAGCAGGTCGTGCGGGCGCCCGGGCGCATCGCCCTTGATGAAGGGCAGCAGGTTGACGCCGTCGATGAGGCGGTCCGCGGGCGTCTTCTGCCCGGCCGCGGCGGCGGCGGTGGCAAAGATGTCGAAATGGCTGACCGGTGCCGTCGCGGTGGCGCCCGCAGCGATGGTGCCCGGCCAGCGCATGAAGAAGGGCACGTGGATGCCGCCTTCGAAGAACGTCGCCTTCCAGCCGCGGTAGGGCGAATTCAGGCCTTCGATGCCGACGTAGTGCGCGCCGCCGTTGTCGCTGGTGAAGATGACCAGCGTGTTGTCGTCCAGGCCCTGGTCCTTCAGCGACTGCAGCACGCGGCCGATGTTGCGGTCCAGCGAGCGGATCATCGCGGCATAGACGCGCATCGTGTGATCAGGGATGAAGCTCAGCGCGTCATAGTCCTCACGCGTGGCCTGCAGCGGCGTGTGCGGCGCGTTGTAGGCCAGGTACATGAAGAAGGGCCGGTTCCTGTTGGCCGCCACCACCTTGACCGCCTCGTCGGTCAGGTAGTCGGTCATGTACTTCGGCGGCTGGAAGGGTTCACCGTCCTTGAAGCGCACTGCCCAGGGCTCGGCGGCCCACAGGAACTTGTCAATGGGGTCGAAGTCCTGCATGGAATTGACCACGTTCGGGTCCTTCGCGGGCAGGTACATCGAGGCGCCGTGCAGGTGCGACAGCGACTCGTCGAAGCCATGGTTGTAGGGCCTGAACTGCGGGCTGTCGCCCAGATGCCATTTGCCCAGGTGCACCGTGTGATACCCGGCACCCTGCAGCAGCTTGGCCAGCGTGATTTCGCTGGTCGGCAGGCCCATGTCCTCGTAGGGAATCAGGTCGGCCTCGCGCTCGGGGTGATAGACGGGCTTGACCAACTGATCGGCCGGCGCCATGCCCGTCACGGCCTTCATGAACTGCTTGGGCGTGGGCGTGAACTCGAAGCCGAAGCGCGTGGCATAGCGCCCGGTCATCATGGCCGCGCGCGACGGCGCACAGGTGGCGTTGCCGGCATAGCCGTTGCGGAAATCGACCCCTTGCGCGGCGATGCTGTCGATGTGGGGCGTGGGCACCTTGCCACCGGCAATGCCGCCGCCATAGCGGGTGATGTCGTTGAAGCCCAGGTCATCGGCCACGATCAACACGATGTTGGGCGGGCGGCGTGGCGCATCCGTGGCGACAGCCGACGCAGGCGGCCCGGCCTGCCACGTCACCGCACGGGGCGGCGCGTAGTCCTTGTGCACCCAATATCGCGTGGTCAGCAGCATCACGCCCGCGCGTCCGCCCACGGCGTAGAACGCCACCCCAGCCAGCACCAGCAAGGCCGCGATAGCCCAGACCACCCGTTTGATCATTGCGTTGTCTCCAGTTTTCTTTGGTGTCGACGCCCGCAAGGAGGCCCCGAGGCTCAGGGCCGCCTGCCCATCTCGACCGCCTTGCTGCCGGCCGGCAGGGTGAACCAGTCACCGTCCAGGCCGATGCGCACGGGGCCGGTGTAGATCTGCTCCGCGCGCTGCAGGAACACCGGGTCCAGCCCCGACAGCGGCAGCGGCGGCACGATGTGGTTGAACACCAGCGCCTTCACGCCGGCTGCCTGGGCAATCTCTGCCGCCTCCTCCGGTGTCGTGTGGTAGTTCAGGACGTCATGCATGATCTTGGCCAGGTTCTGGCGCCCCGCCTGGCGAAAGCCTTGCTCCAGCAAGCCCAGCAACTGCGGCGACAGCGCTTCGTGCAACAGCAGGTCCACCCCCTGCGACTCGCGCGCCACGGCGGCGTTCTTGCTGGTATCGCCGCTGATGACCACGCTGCGGTCCTTGTAGCGGATGCGGTAGCCCACGGCCGGGTGGATGGGACCATGGTCCACCGCGAAGGCCACGATCTGCAGATCGGGCTCGTCGATCAACACCTGGCGCCCGGTGTCCGCGGGCAGTTCGAAAGGCCGAGCCGCGCCGCCGAAGCCGGCGGATGGCGCCACGGCTTCGCCGTGGTGGGCCGTGCGGTAGCCCTTGTCGAGGGTGTAGGCGTCGTTGAAACCCTGCAAGACCTTCTCCAGCCCCGAGGGGCCGTGGACCGGCAACGGCTCCTGGGACGTGCGCTGAATCCAGCGCTGCAGCATCAGCTCTCCCAGGCCGTCGATGTGATCGGAGTGGTAGTGCGTCAAGAACAGCGCTTCGATCTGCCCGGCGTTCAGCCGCATGCGGGCGATGCTGCGGCCGGCGCCGGAACCCGAGTCGAAGATGAACAGGCGTCGCCCCGCCACCACCGCAGTACAGGGGCCGCTGCGCTTCTCGTCGGGGAACGGCGAGCCGGCGCCACACAAGCCGACGTGCAAGCCATCGGGCAGCGCCGCGAGCGGGTCGGCGATGGCGGTCATGGCCGTCACTTGCCGCGCCATCAGTGCCACTGTGATCGGCCCGCGCTGCCACCAGGCCAGTGCGGCGACCAACGTCAGCAGAGCGCCGATCCACAAAGGCACTTTCGCGGGACGCTGCATCAGGTTTTCCTTCAATGGTGCGACCCCAAGGGCGCGTGCTGCGCATCTTGCGGCGGGACAGCGATCTCGGCCAGTAGGGAGGGCCCGCTTGCGGGTCCGGATTTATTGTGGCATTGTCAGTGTCATTATATTTCCATCACTCGGAGCAGATTCACCCTGCCCTTGAGAATGACGGCGTCGGCAGCCCCGTGAGCCTGTCGTGACCCTCAGGCCATCCTTCACCGCCCAGCAGAGCAGCATGGAAAAAATCTGGCTCAAGAGCTACTCGCCAGGCGTCCCGGCCGAAATCGACGTGGCTGCGCTCGGCTCCATCGCCAGCCACTTCGAGAAGTCAGTGGCGCAGTATCCGGATCGCCAGGCCTTCATCAGCGGCTCCACCGGCGTGTCACTGACCTACCGGCAACTGGACGACTTGAGCCGCCACGTCGCGGCCTATTTCCAGTCGGTGCTGCGCCTGCCCAAGGGCACGCGCGTGGCACTGATGATGCCCAACCTGCTTCAGTACCCGGTGTGCTTGTTCGGCCTGCTGCGCGCCGGCTATGTGGTCGTCAACGTCAACCCGATGTACACCCCGCGCGAGCTGGAGCATCAACTGAGGGACGCGGGCGCCGAGGCGATGGTGGTTGTCGAGCTGTTTGCACACACCCTGGCCAAGGTCATCGCCAACACAACGGTCAAACACGTGGTGGTCACCGGCCTGACCGACATGCTGCCCTTCGCGAAACGCGCCATCGGCAACTTCCTCATCCGCACGGTCAAGCGGGCCGTGCCCGCCTATCGGCTGCCGGGCAGCGTGGGTCTGCGCGACGCGCTGGCGCGGGGCGCCGCGGCGGCCTTCAAGCCGGTCGACCTGCAGCCGGACGACCTGGCCTTCCTGCAGTACACCGGCGGCACCACCGGCGTGTCCAAGGGCGCGATGCTGACGCATCGCAGCGTGCTGGCCAACGTGGAGCAGACCCGCGTCTGGTTCGACCCCATCATCGACAAGCACGAGGCGATGATCAGCGTGACCGCCATCCCGCTGTACCACATCTATGCGCTGGGCAACTGCCTGGGTTGCGTCGGCACGGGCGGCACCAACGTGCTGGTGGCCGACCCGCGCAACATGCCCGCCTTCGTCAAGGTGCTGTCCAGGCACAGGTTCGCCAGCCTGCCGGCAGTGAACACGCTGTTCATCGGCCTGCTCAACGACCCGGGCTTCGCCAAGCTCGACTTCAGCAAGCTGCTGTTCGGCATCGGCGGCGGTGCGGCCGTGCAGCGGGCGGTGGCCGAGCAATGGCAGCAGGTGACCGGCGCGCCGCTGCTCGAAGGCTACGGCCTGACCGAATGCTCGCCCACCGTGGCCGCCAACCCCTTCGACCTGAAAGCGTTCGGCGGCGGCATCGGCCTGCCAATGCCATCCACCGACATCTCCATCCGCAACGGCGAAGGCCGCGAACTGCCGGTCGGCGAAGCCGGCGAGCTGTGCGTGCGCGGCCCGCAGGTGATGAAGGGCTACTGGCAGCGGCCGGGCGAGACCGCCGCGGTGATGACCGAGGACGGCTTCCTGCGCACCGGCGACATGGCGGTCATGGACGACCGCGGCTTCCTGAAGATCGTCGACCGGCTCAAGGACATGATCCTGGTCTCGGGCTTCAACGTCTACCCGAACGAGATCGAGGAGGTGGTGATGATGCATCCCGCCGTGCTTGAAGTGGCCGCCGTCGGCAAGCCGCATGCGGGTACCGGCGAGGCGGTGAAACTCTTCGTCGTGAAGAAGTCTACGGAACTCACCGAAGCGGCGTTGATGGCGCATTGCCGCGAGAACCTCACCGGCTACAAGATGCCGCGCGAGATCGCGTTCCTCGATGATCTGCCCAAGAGCAACGTGGGCAAGATCCTGCGGCGCGAGTTGCGGGATCGCGCCTGATGCTCGACGGCATGACACGAAGCGGCTGGCTCCTGGCCGGGGCCGTGGCGCTGGTGGCCGCGGGCGCCGCCGGTGCGTGGGCGATGCTCACCCGACCGGCGCAGAACGCCGGCGCCGAGCGCGCGGTGTGCACGCTGCCGGCGCCGACGGCTGCCAGCCCGCATCCCGGCATGGTCTGGGTGCCGGCGGGCAGCTTCGACATCGGCGACACGGTGTACCCCGAAGAAACGCCACGGCGCCCCCGGCGTGTGGAAGGCTTCTGGATGGACCGGACCGAGGTCACCAACGACGAGTTCAGCGCCTTCGTCACGGCCACGAACTACGTGACCGTGGCCGAGCGCGCCGTCGACCCCGTGAAGAACCCCGGCCTGCCGGCGGAACTGCAACGGCCGGGCGCAGTCGTGTTTGTCATGCCGAGCGGCCTGCAGGGACAGGGCGACGTCACCCAGTGGTGGCGCTACATGCCGGGCGCGAACTGGCGCCACCCCGGGGGGCCGAAGACAAGCATCGAAGGCCACGGCGCTTTTCCCGTCGTCGCGGTCACGATCGAGGATGCGCAGGCCTATGCACGCTGGAAAGGCCGCGCCTTGCCCAGCGAAGCGCAGTGGGAGTGGGCCGCCCGCGCGGCACGGGACGAGCCGATGCCGACGCACGATCAGCCGAAGGAGGCGAACACCTGGCAAGGCGTGTTTCCGGTGATGAATGCCGGCGAGGACGGTTTCATCGGGCTGGCCCCGGTCGGCTGCTATGCACCGAACGCGCTGGGCCTGCACGACATGATCGGCAATGTCTGGGAACTGACGGCCGACGCGTGGACACCTCACCATGGCGAGGCCGATGCACCGCCGCCTGACCAGGTCCCGCCAGGCATGCGCGCGCGTGGCGCCGCGCAACAGGTCATCAAGGGTGGCTCGTTCCTGTGCGCGCCGAACTACTGCATGCGCTACCGCGCCGGTGCGCGCGAGCCGCAGGACCGCGACCTCGCCGCCAGCCATCTCGGATTTCGCACCATCCTCGTCGCCCCGGGACCGTGAGCACCGTCATGCCGCTGTCGTCTGCCCGTCGCCGACGCGCCTGGCTGCGTGGGCTGATCGCATGGCTTGTGATCGTTGTGCTGGTGGCTGCGCTGCTGTTCAGCCAGCGCGACAGGATCGTCGCGGGCGCCGAGGCCTATCTCTACGGCTACCCCTTGGTGATCATGGCTGTCACGCGCAGCCAGGCCGCCTTGAGCGTCGGCCCGGAGAACCAGTTGCGCCGCGTGCGCCAGTTTCCCGACGCCAGCTTCAAGGGCGTGGTGCGGCCCAACGTCGACACGCTGTACACCACCGCGTTCATCGACATGGCCCAGGGGCCGTGGGTGTTCGAGATGGCCGCCAACGACCAGCGCTATGAGGTCATGCCCTTCATGGACGCCTGGACCAACGTCTTCGCCGCACCCGGCACACGCGCCAGTGGCACGGGCGGGGGCAAGTTCCTGCTGGTCGGGCCGACCTGGCGAGGCGCGGTGCCGCAGGGCATGCGCCTGCTGCGCTCGCCCACACGCATCGTCTGGCTCATCGGCCGCACGCAGACCCACGGTACCGCGGACTACCCGCTGGTCCACCGGCTGCAGGACGGCGTGACCTTGCAGCGATGGGCCGATGGCGCGACCGGTAGCGTCACCCATCGTGTGACCCACGGCGCCGCGGCCCAGCCAGCGTGGCAAGCCAGCGCCGAACCCCCGAGGCCGCCCTTTGAGCAAGTGCAGGCCCTGAGCACCGAGGCCTTCTTCACGCGGCTTGCCGCGCTGATGGTGGACAACCCCGCAGCCGCTGCCGACGGCCCGATGCTGGCCCGTCTGTCGAGTCTGGGCATCACGCCCGGCCAGCCTTTGCGCTGGAGCCTGCTCGACCGCTGGTGCGTCAGCCTGGGCCGCTGGGTCGCCGACTTCAAGTTGGCGCGTGAACTGAAGAAGCCACGCCAAGGGGTGCGGGGCTGGTCCACACCGCCGCGGAACCTGGGCCAGTACGGCATCGACTACGCCACCCGTGCCGGCGTGGCAATGGTCGGCCTGGGTGCCAACCTGGCTGCCGACGCCCTCTATCCGAACGCGCAGGTCGACGGCCAGGGTGAGCCCCTGGACGGCAGCCGCCGCTACCGCCTGCATTTCAAGGCCGGCGAACTGCCGCCCGTCAAGGCCTTCTGGTCGGTGACGGCCTACGGCGCCGACGACTACCTGATCGACAACCCGATGCAGCGCTACGCGCTCGGTGACCGCGATCCGTTGGTGTTCAACGCCGATGGGTCACTGGACCTGTGGATACAGGCGGACGAGCCCGCTGCGGACAAGAAAAACAACTGGCTGCCGGTCAAGGCCGGCGCGCGCTTCCTGCTCAACGCACGCCTGTACTGGCCCGAGGACGCCGCACTCGACGGACGCTGGGGCATGCCGGCCGTCGAGCGGCTCCACTGACCGCTGCCTGCCAGCGTCAGCACCCCTTTCAGAACCCGCCATCCGACGAGTCCGCGTGCAAGCCCAGACCCTTCAGATGATCGCCGTCGTCGGCGTGCTGACCGCCTTCGCCCTGGCCGAACTCGTGCAGGGCCGCTTCTTCGCCAGAGAGGCCACGCGCGAGGACAACCGGCTCGACGTCGCGGTCACGCTGCTCTTCCCGCTCATCAGCGGCGCAGTACTGGCCGTCGCCGGCGCGTTGTGCGCGCTGCTGATGCCTGACCAACGCGATGCGCTGGCTGTACCGACACGCCGCGCTGCGACCGCTGGCCTGGGTGCTGCAGCGCGTGATCTCGACGCCGGCCACCCACTTCGCGCACCACGCACTGGTGCAGGACGACGGCATCGGCCACTACACCGGCAACTACGGCAACCTGCTGTTCATCTGGGATGTGCTGCTGGGCACGGCCCACATCACCCAGCGCTACCCACCGGCGTTCGGCCTGACCGACGACCGCGCGCACGGACCGGAGTCCTGGCGGGTGCAGTTCATCTATCCGCTGCTGCGCTCGCGCCGCGCCGGCACCGTGCTGGGCACGGGCGGCCATCGTCCACCGGAGCCCTGACCGTCATAGGCCAGGCCCGATCGTCAGGTCCGCAGCCTCACGTGCGTCCGCTCCTGGCAAAGGCCATGACGCCGTCGGCCACCTGGCCGCAGCGCAGCGCCAGCAAGTCCAGCACGTAGTTCTGGTGCAGCCGCCAGGGCCTGCGGTCGCCCTGCCTGGGCAGCAGCGCAGCCGCCCGTTGCACATAGCCCGACGTGAAGTCGAGGAAGGGCTCGGGCGCGACATCGACGCCGCGTGTCGGCGTGAACACGGTGTGGCCATGGCGGTCCATGCGACGCAGCAGGCGGCAGAAGTAGCGCGCCGTGAGGTCCGCCTTGAGCGTCCAGCTGGCGTTGGTGTAGCCGAAGGTGTTGGCCAGGTTGGGCAGGCCGCTGAACATCATGCCCTTGTAGACCAGCAGGTCGGCCGGGTTGACGGGCCGCCCGTCCAGGCTGAGCTTTGCGTCGCCGAACAGGTTGAGCTGCAGCCCGGTGGCGGTGACGATGACATCCGCCTTCAGCAACTGCCCCGAACGCAGCTGGATGCCGTCCGCGGTGAAGGTCTCGATCTGGTCGGTGGCCACCGACGCCCGCCCTTCCCGCAGGGCCTTGAACAGGTCACCATCGGGCACCAGGCACAGGCGCTGATCCCAGGGCTTGTAGTTCGGTTTGAAGTGCTTGTCGACATCGAACTGCGGCCCCAGGGCCTCACGCACCATGCGCACCAACCGCGCCTTCGCAGGGCCCGGGTACCTGCGCATCACGCGGTAGAAGTACATGCCGACCAGCACGTTCTTGCTGCGGATCAGGCGATAGGCCAGGCGTGCCGGCAGCCAGCGCTTGAGCGTTTCGGCGAGCGCATCGACGCCGGGGCGCGCCACCACGTAGGACGGCGAACGCTGCAACATCGTCACGTGCGCGGCCGTGCGCGCCATCTCGGGCACCAGGGTCACGGCGGTGGCGCCGCTGCCGATGATCACCACCCGCTTGCCCGCGTAGTCCAGCCCTTCGGGCCAGAACTGCGGGTGCACCACCGGGCCGGCGAATTGCGCCTCGCCCGGGAACTGCGGCCGGTGGCCCTGCGCATAGCTGTAGTAGCCACTGCAGAACATCAGGAATCGGGGCTTCATCTGCACGCGCTGGCGCTGCGGACCCCGCTCCACCTGCACGGTCCAACGCCCCTCGGCGGCCGACCAGTCGGCGCTGACCAGCCGGTGCTGCGTGCGGATGTGGGCACCGATGCCGTGTTCCACGGCGGCCTCGCGGATGTAGTCGCGGATGGACGCACCGTCGGCAATGGATTGGGCGGCGCGCCAGGGCTTGAACTCATAGCCCAGCGTGTACATGTCCGAATCGGAGCGGATGCCGGGATAGCGGAACAGGTCCCAGGTGCCGCCGATCGCGTCGCGTGCCTCCAGCAGTACGAACGACTTGCCGCGGGCATCGCGCTGCAGGTGCACGGCGGCGCCGATGCCCGACAGGCCCGCGCCGACGATGAGCACGTCCGGCTCCTCGGGCGCACTGCTGCGCTCGGCTGACAGCAGGAAGCGGGCAGCCGCGCGCACCGAGCGGCGCGACTCCGGCAACTGCCGCACCAACTGCCACACATGCGGGACACCCGGGAACACTTGCAACTCGACCGTCACCCCGGCTTCGCGCGCCCGCTGCGCCAGCCGGATGGAGTCGTCGCGCAGCACTTCCGATTCCCCCACGTGCAGCAGCAGGGGCGGCAGGCCCGTCATGTCGCCGAACAAGGGCGAGGCCCGCGGCTGCGTCGGGTCGGCGCCCGCCAGGTAGGCCTCGGTCAGATGCGGCAATTGCGCGGGGTCGAACATCGCATCGCGCCCGGCATTGAGCGTGATCGACGGGCTGCCGCCCGTCAGGTCCAGCGCCGCAGAGAACAAGGCCGCCGCCGCGGGCAGTGGCTCGCCGGCGTCCCGCAGCGAGAGCATCAAGCCCAGGGCCAGATTGCCACCGGCGCTGTCACCGGCCACGGCGAGGCGGTGCGTCGGTGCTTCAGCGCGCAACGCGCGGTAGACCGCCATCGCGTCCTGCGGTGCAGCCGGGAACGGGTGTTCGGGCGCCAGGCGGTAATCCGGCGCGAACACGCGCAGACCTTGCAAGGCGAAGGCCGCGGTCAGCGGCCGGTGAGTGCGCGCCGAACAACCGACGAAGCCACCCCCGTGCAGGTACAGCAGCGTGGTCGTGGCGCATGGGCCCGCGACGTCGGCCTCGACCCACTCGCCGGGCACGCCGCCCACGATGGCCGGCGTGTAGCGCACGCCCTTGGCGGCGGGCAGCGGCTTGCCGAAGGCCGCCCGCACGGCGGCGATGTCGCGCATGTCGGCCAAGGCGGGCCTGACCCGTCGGCGGACCACGAACGCGGCCACCCGGGCCTGCCAGCTTGCTTTCGTCATGGAGGGATGCCTGTCGGGGTGGGTCATGGAACGCGGATGCCTTGACGGGCGAGGCCACGCGCGACCCATTTCCAGTAGGTCACCGGGAACAGGCGCTGCACCCAGGCGGCGGCCACCGCGTCCGAGCCCACCATCACCCGCGGCTCGCGCCCCTCGATGCCGCGCAGGATGCGCGCGGCGGCGGCTTCAGGCGACAGGCGCAGCGCGCGGCGTGCGAGGTCCTGGTGCATCTTCAGTTCGGCCGGCGACGCGCCTTTCGGCAATCGAGCGTTGGCAGCAATGCCGGTGCGCACGCCGCCGGGATGCACCACCGTGACTCCCACCGTCGACCGGCCGGCCTCCAGTTCGTGCCGCAGCGATTCGGAGAATCCGCGCACGGCGAATTTCGCCGCGCAATAGGCCGTCTGTCCGGGCGGCGCGATGATGCCGAAGATGCTGGAGAGATTGACGATCTGTGCGGCCGGGGCTTGCCGCAGCAGGGGCAGGAAGGTCCGCGTCAATCGCACCACCGCGCTGAAGTTGATGCTCATCAGCCAATCGAAATCGGCCTCGGCCACCTGCTCGAAGGTGCCGCCCAGCGCGACACCGGCGTTGTTGACCAGGATCGTGGCGCGACCATGGCGGGCCAGCACATCGGCGATCATGACGTACGCAGACTCGGGCCGGGCCATGTCCAGCACCTGCGTGGTGACCGTGACGGTGTCGTCGATGGCACGGGCCTGTGCGGCGACTGCCTCCAGGCCGGACGCATTCACGTCGGACAAGGCCAGGTGGCAGCCGCGCTCGGCCAGTTGCAGGGCCAGCGCGGCACCGATGCCACCGGCGGCACCGGTGATCACGGCCACGCCGCCACGTGGATCGAGGGTTGAGGGGCGTGTCATGGCGGCTCCTTTCAGAGAGTCGAGACCAGGGCGAGCAAGCTCGCCAAGTGCACCAGCGCCGCCGCCAGGGCGAGCACCAGAGCCACCCAGACCCTGGGCCTCAGCGCAAGGCTGACGACCACCTGGGCCGGGAAGCTGAACGTCACTGCCGTGCCGGCGGTCTTCAGCGCATGCACGTCAGCCAGCGCGGGATCGAGGACCAGCGCCATCATGTCGCGCCGGCTGCGATAGCGCATGGCGCCGACCACGTGCCAACCCGGGTCCGGCGCGGTATTCCACGCGTCCACATAGCCACCCACCTTGCGCATCGCCATCACGGGATGGCCCCCATGACGGACCAAAAGCTTGACGAAGCGCCGCGCATAGGCCTGGAACAGCGCCAGGCCCTGAGCGGGCGCGCCGGTCACCGGATGCAGCACATCGCCCGGGTGCACGCGCACCAGATTGCTCATGACGAACTCTTTGCCGTCGTCAGCCTCCAGGAAGGCACGCACCACGGCCGGGTCGCTGTACTGATGGATCTCCAGTCGCGCCGCCTCGGCCATGAAGGCGTCAATCTCGGCCTTGCTCAAGGCGCCCCGCTGGTTGTCGTACCAGAGCCGAAAGGCGCCATACAACGCCAGCGCCGCGAACCAGACCCACCACGCGCCGACCATCAGGCTGCCTCCCCTTCGACGCAGATCGGGTGCTCACCGCCGCTTCGACCCTGGGGGCGTCTGTCGTCGATGCCGATGCGCTGACCCACCGGTTCGGCAACAGCTTGGCAAGGCTCCATGGTGCAATCTCCAATATATTGACACTATACGTGCCAATAAAAGCCGCGGTCAACACAGGGAAGTCACGGGACGCTGCCGTCCGATTCACCGGAGACCCACAGGCGCGACGCAGCAATGCCTGCCTGTTGGCTTGCCACACTGGCCAGATTGCTGAGGCAGCCCGCACCGTGCACGGCCAAGCCCTCTCGGCCATCTGACGCATGGCCTTCGACATTCCCATGTCCTTGGGTCACTCGCGCTCGTTCGGTCCTTCGCCTCTCGCTGGTGGCCTCGGCGGCCCCGCTACCCGGCTACTACGACCTCTGCTGAGACCTCGCTCCGGCAGCGCTCCGGCGCCTCCTGGTGCGCCTGGTCACGCGCCATGTCGATCAGGTGGTCTGGGGCGCGCTGTCTGGCGCTGGCGGGCGCGGCGGCGCAAAGCAGCCCCCTTTGCGCCAGCGCGGCGAAGTCCCACGACCGGAACTCCAGCCCCGCGGCTGTCGGCGGGCGGTCGTTCTCGTGTGGCATGAACTCATCGTGAACACTGAAGTCCGCGGCATCCCAGGACTCGGGGTGCCAGCGGTTCGCCTGAAACTCGCCACCGAACACGCCGATCTGGCGGTTGTAGATATGGCCTGCGTCGATGCGCTGGCCGCACCAGACGCAGCGATGAGGCTTGGCTGCGCGCTGCTGCGTCATGTCGGCCCAGAAGTCTTGGCTCATAGCTCCACCGCCTTCTCTCGCTCAACGATGGAGACGTGCACAGGACCGTTGCGCATGTCGCCCGTCATCGTGCCGTGGCACTGGGCACGCTCTTGCGCGGTGAGGTTGCGCCACTTGGCGATCTGGTAATCGCCATCCAACAGGCCGCGCTGAGGCCAGCACGCGCAGCTCGGGCCGACGCTGATGCCGTTCTCTTTGCACCAGCGTTCAGCAGCCCAGCAGGCTTCGAAGGTGACCGGCTGGTCGAAGGTCTTGCGGATCATGCGGCACCGCCTTCTGCGAAATTGGGCCGCATATCGAAATTGGCCGTTCTGGGCTTGAATCGGGCCTTCAAGTTGCAGATGAAGGACAAAGCCATGACTAACAAGGGGGCCGACTCGACGAAGCTGGACACTGTGAGGCGTCTGGCCAAGACCCATGGAGCAAGCACGCGCAAGTGGTGCGAAGAGCAAAATTTCGCGCTGGACGGCGAGGCGCTTTGGTACGCGCTCTGCTTAGAGCACGCGTGGTGGATTCGCTCGGCGGTGGGCATGATCTTCACCGGAGCTGTGACCTGGCTTTTCACTAAGCTCGGCTGACCGGTCGTACCCGCGCGCAGGCAGGGAGAATGCGGCTCCACCACAGGAGGCGCCATGACGGCACTGAGGACGATTTCCCACACACGCACTGCCGGCAAGCGGCTGACGTACACCATCAAGGTGTACGGCAACAAGTACGTCATCTTGTTGGGCGACAAGCTGCTGAAGCAGTCCGTCCGCGTTGTGACGGTTGGAGGCGTGGACCCTATCGAAGCCGACCTGGCTTTCGCCATAGCAGACGTCGAAAAGCTCTTAGGCATGAGCGAGGAGTAGAGCCCGACGGAGGCGGTCTCAGCCATTGGCCACCTCCACGCGCTTGAACTCGACGGCCCAGACCCAAAGGGTCGCATCCCAGGAACCGTCGCCGTTGATACTGACCCAGAGGCTGCTGAACGAAGCACGCCGGTTCCGGAGGTGCGTGTAGCCGCGGCTGCCGACGCAACGTGCCTGCTACATCGACGAATTGCTACCTCATCACTGGGCACCGGCCACCTGACCGAGCGCTCTGCGTCGGTCAACATGTGTTCGCTGGTTGCTTACGGCCCAACTTCCCTGGAACTTCCCCAGGGCAAAACGGGATGAAGTCCCGGAAAGCAAAAAGCCCGGTAAGTTCAATAACTTACCGGGCTTTCAAACCTACCGAATTTGGTAGGCGCGATTGGATTCGAACCAACGACCCCCACCATGTCAAGGTGGTGCTCTAACCAACTGAGCTACGCGCCTGAAGAGCTGCGCACTATAGCATGCTTTTTGAGGGGTCGGCCACAGGTCACTTGCGGCGTGCCGAGCGCACGCCGGAGATGGCACAAAGGTCCCTCAGCACCTTGGTCAGCCTGGACGCGTCTGACAGCTCCAGCGTGAAACTCATCCAGGCCGTGTCCCCGCCACCCGTGCGCGGCCTGGATGCACCGGCCTGCAGCGATTGCGTGTTCACCGCGACGACGTTCATCTTCTCCTTGGCGAACACTTCCAGCACGTCGCGCAGCAGCCCTTGCCGGTCGCCGGCTTCCACCAGCACGTCCACCGGGTAGACCGGCGCGCCCTTGCCCGCCGGCTCGCCGCCGCCCCATTCGACGGCGATGACACGCTCGGGCGAGCGGCGCTTCATCTCGGCCAGGTTGCTGCAGTCCGCACGGTGGATGGCCACGCCCTTGCCGCGCGTGACGAAGCCTGAAATGGCGTCCGGCGGTGCGGGCCGGCAGCAGCGCGACAACGTCGTCATCAGCGAGTCGATGCCCACCACCAGCACGCCGCCCCGACCACCCCCGGCACCACTGGTGGCACTGCGCGTGTGCCGCTGCGCCAGCAGTTCGTTCTCGTCGGCGACAGGCTCCGGCGGGCGCAGCAGCAGCTCGATGTTGCGCAGCGAGTATTCGTCCTTGCCGACCACCTCGAACAGCGCATCCGCGCCCTTGAAGCCCAGGCGCGACGCCAGTTCATCGAGCTTGAGTGCCGTCTTGCCTTCGCGCTGCAGCAGCTTCTCGACCAGTTCGCGGCCCTTGGCGATGGTCTGCGCCTGCTGCAGCGCGTTGAACCAGGCGCGCACCTTGGCGCGCGAGCGCTGGCTTTGCAGATAGCCCAGTTCCGGATTGAGCCAGTCCAGCGACGGGCCGCCCTCCTTCGCGGCGGTGATCTCGACCGTCTGCCCGCTCTTCAGCGGTGTGTTCAGCGGCAGCATCTGGCCGTCGATGCGCGCACCGCGGCAGCGGTGGCCGAGGTCGGTGTGCACCGCGTAGGCGAAGTCCACCGGCGTCGCGCCAGCGGCCAGTTCGACGATGGTCGCCTGCGGCGTGAAGACATAGATCCGGTCGTCGAAGGCCGGGCCGCCGCCGGCCTGCGCCTGCTGCACGGCGTCGCGCTCCCAGGCCAGCAGCTGGTTCAGCACGGCCTTGCGCGCACGCGCCACCTGTTCCTCGAACTCGCCCGCCGCTGTCACACCGGCATAGCCGCGCGCGCCGGCTTCCTTGTAGGCCCAGTGCGCCGCCACGCCATGCTCGGCATGGTCGTGCATCTCGCGCGTGCGGATCTGCACCTCCATTGCGCGCCCGTCCGGCCCCAGCACCACCGTGTGCAGCGACTGGTAGCCGTTGGGCTTGGGCTTGGCGATGTAGTCGTCGAACTCGCCGGGCACCGGTGTGTAGATCTCGTGCAGCCGCGCCAGCGCCGCGTAGCAGTCGGCCACGCTGGCGACGATGACGCGCAGCGCGCGCAGGTCGAACACGCGGTCCAGCGACAAGTCCTTGCCCTGCATCTTCTTGTGGATGCTGTACAGGTGCTTGGGCCGGCCCTGCACCTCGGCGGCGAGGCCCTGGCCATAGAGGTCCGCCTGCACCGCGGCGCGCGCGGCTTCCACGCGCTGCTCGCGCTCCACGCGCGTCTCGTGCAGCGCCTTGCCCAGCGCCTTGTAGGTGCCGGGCTCGCGAAAGCGAAAGGCCAGGTCCTCCAGCTCCCACTTGATCTGCCAGATGCCCAGCCGGTTGGCCAGCGGCGCGAACACCGCCTGCGACTCGGCCGCCAGCTCCTGCGGGCAGGGCTGCTTGCTGGCGGCGTACCAGCGCAGCGTCTGCAGCCGCGAGGCCAGCCGCAGCATGACCACGCGCAGGTCGCGCGAGAAGGCCAGCAGCATCTTGCGCACCCGCTCGGTCTGCTCGGCCTGCTGGTCGGGCTTCCTGTCCTGCTGCGCCTTCACGTCGCGCGCCGCCCGCTGCACCTGCACCAGCCGGCGCGTGTGCATGACGAGGCTGGCGTAGCTGTCGCCGAACGCCTTGGCGACCACCTCTTCCGGCTTGTTCAGGAAGTCGCCCGCGTAGACCAGGTAGGCCGCCGCCTGCAGCTCCTGCGCCGCGCCCACGCCCTGCAGGATGGCCGCCACGCCATCCGCGTGGGCCAGCGCGTTCTCGCCGGTGTCCAGCAATTCGCCGGCCAGCAGCGGCTCGGCGAAGGCGCGCGCGCGAACGACCTCGGCGTTGGAATGCGCAGCCCCCGCGTCCAGCAGCGCCACGATGGGCGCGGTGGCCGCGCCCTCGGTCATCGAACCGGTCTTCATGAACCGAGAAAGTCCCTCACGATGGCGATCTGGTCGTCATGCACCAGCGTCGGCGCATGCCCCACGCCGGGCAGCTCGACCAGGCGAGCGCCCGGGCCGCGTTGCGTCATCAGTCGCGCCGTCTCGGCACTCAGCAGGTCGCTGTCGGCGCCGCGGATCAGCAGCGTGGGGCAGCGCAGCGCGTCATAGGCGGACCACAGCGCGGCCTCGCCCGCCGCGGCCACCGCAGGCGTCACCGCCGCAAAGGGCAACGCGATGGCGGGGTCGTAGTGCAGCCGCCATTGGCCGCCCTCCTCGCGGAACAGCGGCGCGGACAGCGCCAGCCACTCCTCGTCGGTGTGCGGGCCGAAGCCCTCGGAGATGCTGCGCAGGTAGGCCGCGCCGTCGGCCAGCGACGCAAAGCGCGGCGCCTTGCCGAGGTAGCTGCCGATGCGCTCCAGCGCGTCGTAGCGGATCGCGGGGCCCACGTCGTTGAGCACCAGGCGACGAATCGGGCTGGGTATCCCCTCGGGTCGCGGCAACGCCGCCAGGCCCAGGCCGATCAGGCCACCCATGGACGTGCCCACCCAGTCCACCTGCGCCACATCCAGCCGTGCCAGCAGGGCCACCATGTCGGCGATGTAGCTGGGGATCTGGTAGCCCGCCGGCTGGCGCAGCCAGTCGGAGTGGCCTCGGCCGACGACGTCGGGGCAGACCACCCGCCAGCGCGCGCTCAGCGCACGGGCCAGCGCGTCGAAGTCCCGCCCCTGGCGCGACAGGCCGTGCACGCACACCAGCACCGGCGCATCCACGTGCGGCCCGGCCCACTCCCAATAGGCCATGCGGTGCAAGCCCGTGCTGTCCAGGCAATTCACGAATTTCAAGCGCGGTTCGGTCATGATGGCGTCCTCTCGAAATCATCGTAGCAACCCCAGAGGCCCCCCATGTTGAAAGGCAAGACCGCCCTCGTCACCGGCTCCACCAGCGGCATCGGCCTGGGCATCGCCGTCGCGCTCGCGCGCCAAGGCGCCGACGTCATCCTGAACGGCTTCGGTGACGTGGACGGGCCGCGGGCCGAGATCGCCGCGTTGGGCGTCAAGGTCGGCTACCACGGCGCGGACATGAGCAAGCCCGACGACATCGCCGCCCTGGTGGCCTACGCGGACGCCGAGTTCGGCGGCATCGACATCCTCGTCAACAACGCCGGCATCCAGCATGTGGCGCCGGTGCAGGACTTCCCCGTCGAGAAGTGGAACGCCATCATCGCCATCAACCTCACCTCCGCCTTCCACACCACGCGGCTGGCGCTGCCGGGCATGCTGAAGAAGAACTGGGGCCGCATCCTCAACATCGCGTCCGCCCACGGCCTGGTGGCGTCGGCGCAGAAGTCGGCTTATGTCGCGGCCAAGCACGGCCTGGTGGGCTTCACGAAGAGCATCGCGCTGGAGACCGCCACCACGCCGGTCACCGTCAACGCCATCTGCCCGGGCTGGGTGCTGACGCCGCTGGTGCAGAAGCAGGTCGACGCCCTGGCCGCAAAGGACGGCGTGAGCAACGACGAGGCCAAGCGCCGCCTGCTGGCCGAGAAGCAGCCGTCGCTGCAGTTCACGACGCCGCAGGAGCTCGGGGCGCTGGCCGTGTTCCTGTGCACCGACGCCGCCATCAACGTGCGCGGCCAGGCCTGGGCCATGGACGGCGGCTGGACCGCCGTCTGAATGTCTGCCCCGACCCGGCGGGTACGCCGGCTCACCCCCGAGCGGCTGCGGGCCGGCTTGGGAACAGCCCGGCGCCCGGCCCAGCCCGCCTGCCTGCTACTTGGTCAATTGGATGGTGCCGTTCACGTTGACGGTCACCGTCGCCTTGCCGGCCTCGGTCGGCAGCGCCTCGTCGGCGGCGGATGAGGCACTCATGCGCATGGCCTTCATCATCACCGGCCGCGGTGCGGCCTCGTCGGCGGACACGTTGATCTCGCCGACGACATAGCCGCCATAGCCGAACTGGCGCGCGTAGTCCGCCGCCTTGGCGCGGTAGCGCGTGATGGCCTGCGCCGAGATCTCCGCCTCGGCTTTCTCACGCGCCTCGCGCGACAGGCTGTAGCCGACGCGGTTGACGGTCAGCGTGTTGATGCGGCCCGAGAGCTGCGCGATGGCCGTGGCGTCGCGGCCTTCCACCAGCAGCTCGGCCGTGCCCTGCCAGCCGGTGATCTTGCCGGTCTTGGGCTCATAGCGCGGCGCCAACGAGAAACTGCCGGTCTGCACGTCCACCTGGCCCGGCTTGGCGACCTTGCGTGCCTCGGCAAGTGCCGCGTCGAGCGCCTGCTTCAGGCCGCTCTGCACCACCGCCGCATCCGTGCCTTCACGCGTGGTCGAGAACGCCACGCCCAGCACATCGCGCGTGACGTCGGTGCTCGCGCTGGCCGACAGGCTCAGGCGGTCGCGCGGCGCGGCATCGGGCGCGGCATGCGCGGCGAGGGTGACGGCCAGGGCGGAAAAGGCGACGAGGGCTCGCATGAAACTTCCTTGCAAATGGGGAAGCGCCAGCTTAGCCCAGCCTCGTTCAGCACGGCATCGCAACGAGCTGTAACGCCTGCCTGCCGTCCTACAGGACCCCTTGTCAAACCTGCTCACAATGGCAGTGTTACAAATTCAGGAGCCGCGATGAACAGCAGCGCGAACCCCCGCCCCAACCGCATCCTCGTCGTCGATGACGACGCCCGAATCCGAGATTTGCTCAGGCGCTACCTGACGCAGGAAGGCTTCGAAGTCCTGCTGGCCGAAGACAGCCGCGCACTGAACAAGCAGCTCACGCGCGAGACCGTGGACCTCATCGTGCTGGACCTGATGCTGCCCGGCGAAGACGGCCTGACGATCTGCCGCCGCCTGCGCGCCGCCAATGACACCACGCCCATCATCATGCTGACCGCCAAGGTCGAGGACGTGGACCGCATCGTGGGCCTGGAAGTGGGCGCGGACGACTACCTCGCCAAGCCCTTCAACCCGCGCGAACTGCTGGCCCGCATCAACGCCGTGCTGCGCCGCCGCCCGCCGCCGGAAGCGCCGGGTGCGCCGAGCAAGGAGCCGATGACGGTGACCTTCGGCCCGTTCGAGTTCGACCTGGCACTGCGCCGGCTCGTGAAGAACGGCGAGCAACTGCCGCTGACCACCGGCGAGTTCTCCATGCTCAAGACGCTGGTGCGCCACCCACGCCAGCCGCTCTCCCGCGACAAGCTGGCCCAGCTGGCACGCGGCCGCGAGTTCGAACCCTTCGACCGCAGCCTGGACGTGCAGATCTCGCGCCTGCGCAAGATGCTGGAGGCCGACCCGGCCCAGCCGCGCTACATCCAGACCGTGTGGGGCGTGGGTTACGTTTTCGTGCCCGACGAGAACTCGTGAGCAGCCTGCGGGCCGAGCGCCGGGCGAGGGGCTCGTGATGCCCCGCCCTCACCTCGCGCTCAATCTCTTCTGGCGCACCTTCACCTGGCTGGCCCTGCTGCTGGCCGGCGCGGTGCTGGCCTGGCAGCAGACCTTCAAGGCGCTGGAGGCCGAGCCGCGCGCGATGGAGTCGGCCGAGCAGCTGGCCGGCCTCGTCAAGCTCAGCCGCATCGCACTGGAGCACACCGACCCGATCAACCGCGTGGCCGTCATCAGCTCGATGTCCCGCGGCGACACGGTGCAGGTCAGCGTGGCCGAGACCAGCGACCGCTGGCTGCCCTACGACACCAACCCGTTCGCCAAGAAGCTCGCCACCGAGCTGCGCCAGGCGGTGGGGCCGGAGACCGTCATCGCGCGCAGCGTGAACGACGTGTCGGGGCTGTGGGTGCGTTATGCCGTCGGCGAGGACGCCTTCTGGCTGCGCACCAGCGCAGCGCCGATGTCCATCGCGCTGTCCAGCAACTGGTGGTGGGTGCTGATCGCGCTGCTCGCCACGGTCGTCGGCTCGGCACTGATCGCGCGGCTCATCAACCAGCCGTTGCGCGAACTCGCTGACGCCGCCGGACGCATCCGCGAGGGCGAGTACGACTCGCGGCTGGACGAGAACACCATGACCAGCGAGATCCGCGAGGTCAACATGGGCTTCAATCGCATGGCCCGCGAACTCGCCAAGCTGGAGGAAGACCGCGCCGTCATGCTGGCCGGCATCTCCCACGACCTGCGCACGCCGCTGGCCCGGCTGCGGCTGGAGACGGAGATGAGCGTCAACGACGAGCAGGCCCGCCATTTCATGGCGCAGGACATCGACCAGCTCGACGCCATCATCAGCAAGTTCATGGACTACGCGCGGCCCAACGAAGCGCAGCTGCGCGAGGCCAAGCTCGCGGACATCGTCGAGCGCGAGGTGCAGGGCTTCCGCGACCCCGACCAGATTCGCTTTCGCGTGCAGGTGAGCCCCGCGCTCAAGGTCTTCGTCGACGACACGGAGCTGGGCCGCGTGCTGCTGAACCTGTTCGAGAACGCGCGCCGCTACGGCCACCAGCCCGACGAGCCGGCGCGCGTGGACGTCAGCGCCTCGCGCCACGGCGCGTGGATCGAGCTGCGCGTGCGCGATCACGGCCCCGGCGTGCCGCCCGACCGCTTGATGCGGCTGACGACGCCGTTCTACCGCGGCGACGCCGCCCGCACCGCGGCCAGCGGCGCGGGCCTGGGGCTGGCCATCGTCGACAAGTCGGTGCAGCGTCTGGGCGGGCAGCTCTCCATCAGCAACGCGGAAGGCGGCGGGCTGGTGACGGTGCTCAAGCTCCAGGCCGTCTGAGTCCATCCGTCGGCGCAGCACAGCCGGCGCTGACTCAAACCGCCGCGAGCAGGCAGACGGCGCGCGCCTCGATGGCGCGGCCCTCGCCCACCGGCCCCATCTTCTCGGCCGTCTTGGCCTTCACGTTGACCTGACCCACCGCCACGCCCAGCACTTCGGCCAGCCGGGCACGCATGGCCGAGATGTGCGGTGCCATCTTGGGCGCCTGGGCGACGATGGTGCTGTCCAGATTGACGAGCTGCCAGCCGGCCTCGCGCACGCGGCGGTAGGCCTCGGCCAGCAGCACCATGGAGTCGGCACCCTTGAACTCGGCGGCCGTGTCCGGGAAGAGCTTGCCGATGTCACCCAGGGCGGCGGCCCCCAGCAGCGCATCGGTGATGGCGTGCGCGAGGGCGTCCGCATCCGAGTGTCCCAGCAGGCCGTGCGTGTGCGGGACGTGGACACCGCCCAGGATCAGCGGGCGGCCGGTGACGAGCTGGTGGGTGTCCCAGCCCTCGCCGATCCTCAATGCGGGCAGCGCGTGAATAGTCATACCCTGATTCTCGCCGCGGGCTGCTATGGTGCGGCCCGCCATGAAACGCCTGATCATCCTTTGTGCGCTGATCGCCGGCTCTGCCTTCGCCGCCGAGCCGACGCCGACCACGCCACCGTCACGCCCCAAGATCGGCCTCGTGCTGTCCGGCGGCGGCGCGCGCGGGCTGGCGCACATCGGCGTGCTGCGGGTGCTGGAGGAGCTGAAGGTGCCGGTGGACCTCATCGTCGGCACCAGCATGGGCGCAGTCGTCGGCGGCGCGTACGCGTCGGGGCGCAGCGTGGACGAGCTGGAGGCGCTGGTGAAGGGCGCGCAGTGGGGCGAGATCCTGGCGGACCGGCCCGCGCGTGAACGCCTGGCCATCCGCCGCCGCGAGGACGACGAGAAAGTGCCGTCGCGCATCGAGTTCGGCTACACCTGGTCGCGCGGCGCCACGCTGCCCAGCGGGGCGGCGGCCAACGGTGCGCTGGAGGCCACGCTGTCGTCGCTGCTGCCCGCCGCGCGCGCCGAGGAGCCGCTGCGCCGCCTGCCCATCCCGTTCCGCGCCGTGGCGACCGACCTGCTGTCGGGCGCGATGCTGGACCAGGCCGACACGCCGCTGTTCCAGGCGCTGCGTGCCTCGATGGCGGTGCCCGGCGTGTTCGCGCCGCTGCGCGTCAACGGCCGCCCGCTGGTGGACGGCGGCCTGGTGCGCAACCTGCCGGTGGACCTGGCGCGCAGCCTGGGGGCGGACCTCATCATCGCGGTCAACGTCGGCACGCCGCTGCTGGAGGACCGCGAGATCACCAGCGCCGTGATGGTCGCCAACCAGATGCTGCAGATCCTCACCGAGCAGAACGTGCAGCGCTCGCTGCGCGAACTGCAGGCGCAGGACATCGTCATCGACCCCGACCTCGTCAGCATGGGCTTCATGGAGTTCGCGCGCGCCGACGAGGCCATCGCCACGGGCCGCCGCGCCGCGCTCGCCGCCCAGTCGCGGCTGGAGCAGTTGGCCGCGCCCGCCGAGCAGGCCCGGCTGCAGGCGCGCCGCCTGGCGACGCCCGAGTCCGCGCTGCCGGCCTTGCCGCTGGGCGAGCTGCGGATCACCGGCACGCAGCGCCTCAACGCCGAGGCGCTGAAGGCCGAACTGGCGCTGCTGCCCGGCGACGCGGTCGGCCGCCGGGAGCTGAATCGCGCCGTCGAGCAACTGGACGGCAGCGGTGCGCTGGAGCGCATCGAGACCGAGATCGACGACCGCGACGGCCGCCGCGACGTGACGTTCAAGCTCACCGAGGCCGACTGGGCGGCCAGCCGGCTGCGCTTCGGCCTGGAGCTGTACAGCAACTTCGCCGAGGCCAACAGCTACTCGCTGGTGGCGATGCACGTGGCCGACTGGCTCAACCCCTGGGGCGCGGAGGTGCGCACCATCGCGCGCATCGGCTCGTCGCGTGGCCTCAACACGGAGTTCTACCAGCCACTGGGCCCGGGCTCGCGCTGGTTCGCAGCGGCGCGGCTGAGCTACGAGGCCGGCAACAACGATGTCTTCAACCAGGGCCAGCGCGCGCTGCGGCTGTCCAGCAGCCTCAGCAGCGGGCAGATCGAATTGGGCCACCGCATCGCCGGCGTGGGTGACCTGCGCTTCGGCCTGGGCCGGCTGCGCGCCAGCGATGAAGTCATCCTGCCGGTGCTGCCCACCAATGACCGCCGCTCGCAGGTCTACGGCCAGCAGTACCTGGAGCTGCACACCGACACGCTGGATTCGCTGGCCTTCCCCAGCCGTGGGCAATGGACGACGGCGCGCATCGAGTGGCTGCGCCCGGCCGGCGAGCCGCGCGTGGTGAACGCGTCGCTGATCGGCCTGTCCGCCTTCCGCCTTGGCGAGTGGGCCGGGCAGCTCTACGGCGAAGCGGCGCACGCCGAGCGCGGCCAGGCGCGCTCGCTGGGCGGCTACCTTCGCCTGTCGGGCACCGCGGACCGCTCGCTGGTGGGCGAGAACATGGCGCTGCTGCGCGTGGTGATGGCGCGGCGCATCGGCGAGATGCCGGTGGGCCTGGGCCACGCGGTGCGCGTCGGCTTTTCGCTGGAGACGGGCGCGGTGGGCGACGGCGCCGGGCTGCGCCTGGCCAACCTGCCGCGCCATGGCTGGCGGCAGGCGGCGAGCGGCTTCCTCAGCGTCGACACGCGCTTCGGGCCCTTCTTCGTCGCGGTGGGCACGACACGCGGCGGCGACACGGCGGCCTACCTGCTGCTGGGCCCCACCTGGTAGCGGGCGCCGGGCGCCGCCGAGCGCCTTGCCGGTCAGCCGCGCGTGAGCAGCAGCCGCTCGGCCAGCGCGAAGTCTTCCGGCCAGGTCACCTTGAGGTTGGCCACGGACGCCTTCACCAGCCGTGGCGACAAGCCCAGGCGCTCGACGGCGCTGGCCTCGTCGGTCGCGGCGGCACCCATCGCGGTCAGCGCGCGCTCGACCAGCGCGAGGCGGAACATCTGCGGCGTCTGTGCGACCCATTTGTCGCGGCGGTCCACGGTGGCGGTGACGCGGCCCGCGGCGTCGCCGACCTTCAGCGTGTCGGCCACCGGCTGGGCGAGCAGGCCGCCGACGGCGTCGTGATCGCAGGCGTCGATGAGCGCGTCCACCCACTCGGGTTGCAGCAGGCAGCGTGCCGCGTCATGCACCAGCACCCAGTCGTCGTCCAGCGCGCCGCGCCGGCGCAGTTCGGCCAGACCGCCCAGCACGCTCTCGGCGCGGCTCGCGCCGCCCACGCGGGCGAGCCAGCCGGCGTAGCCCGGCAGCGCGGCCTCGAAGCGGTCGTCCGCCGGTGACAGCACCACCAGCGTCTGCACGATGCGCGGCACCGCCGCCAGCGCGGCCAGCGCATGCGCCAGCATCGGCTGGCCGGCCACGGTCACGTATTGCTTGGGTTGCCCGGCGCCGGAGCGCTCGCCGACGCCGGCGGCCGGCACGATGGCATAGCAGCGCGGGCTGCGCGCAGTGGAAGCGTTCATGGTGCGGATTAGAGCAACAGGTAGTCCACCGGCTCCAGCGGCGGCGGCGGTGCCGGGTCGCCCAGCGCCTGGCGCATGTCGATCTCGATGCCGCGGCAGATCGCGTCCAGCGGCAGGTCGTTGGCCTGGGTGCCGAAGGGCTCCTCGATCTCGTCGCCCAGCATGTCCAGCCCGAAGAAGGTGTAGGCCACGATGGCGACGACGACAGGCGTCATCACACCGATGGAGTCGACGAGGCCGAAGGGCAGCAGGAAGCAGTAGAGATAGGCCGTTCGGTGCAGCAGCAGCGAATAGGCGAAGGGCAGCGGCGTGTTGCGGATGCGTTCGCAGCTGGCAGCCGCGGCCGTCAGCCCCGACAGCGTGGCGTCCAGGTGAGCGGCGCGCACGCTGTCCAGCAGGCCGTCGCGGCGGCACTGCGCGAGGTCGGCGCCCATCGCCAGCATCAGCGTCGCGGGCCGGTTGTGCGCGCCAGCCAGCGCCTGGCGGTCGCCCGGCAACAGCAGGCCGTCCAGCCCCGCCTCGTCCGTCGGGCGGTCGCGCAGCAGGTGCTTCAGCGTCATACAGAAGGCCACCGTGCGCAGCAGCAGGCGCACGCGCACGTCGGCCAGGTCGCGCGGGTCGGCGGGCGCTGACGTCGCTGAAGGCGGGTCGATCAGGTGCAGCGCCTGGCGGGCCAGGTTGCGCGAGCGCAGCAGCAATTCGCCCCACAGCTTGCGCGCTTCCCAGTAGCGGTCGTAACAGGCGCTGTTGCGAAAGCCCAGGAAGATGGCCAGCGGCAGGCCCATCAGCGTGAATGGGATGGTGGACACCAGCACCGCATCGTGGCCGGCCAGCGCGTGGTGGGCGATGGTGACGGCCACCGCCAGAAGCACGTTGGCGATCAGCACTGCGCGGATGCGGCCCAGGATGGAGCCGCGCAGCACGAAGAACAGTTGCAGCGCGGTGGGGCGGTCTCGCAGGATCATGCCGGCATTGTCGCCAGCGCTGGCCCGCGGTCAGTCGTCGTGGCCGGGGCTCTGGCGTGCCAGCCGCCGCAGCAGGCCCGGCCAGGCGAGCTGGGCACCGGAGCCGCGCATGACCTTGTCGCTTTGCGCGCGGATGCCGGCCAGGATGGGTGCCGGGATGCGGATCAGCTCACCGCCACCGGCCTGTGCGGCGATCTGGATCTCGCAGGCGCGCTGCAGCATGAACATCTTCAGGAAGGTGTCCGCCGCGCTGCGCCCCAGCGTCAGCAAGCCATGGCTGCGCAGGATCATCAGCGACGTGGTGCCGAGGTCCGCCACCAGGCGCGCCTTCTCGTCCGGGTTCAGCGCCACGCCCTCGTAGCCGTGATAGCTCAGGCTCGCCAGCGGGAACAGGCTGTGCTGCGACAGCGGCAACAGGCCGTCCTTCTGCGCGCTGACGGCGATGCCGGCCACCGTGTGCAGGTGCATGACGAACTGCGCGTCCTCGCGCGCCTCGTGCACGGCGCTGTGGATGATGAAGCCGGCCGGGTTCACGTCGTAGTCGCTGGCCTCGACCTTCTCGCCGGCCTGATCCACCTTCACGAGGCTGCTGGCCGTGATCTCCTCGAACATCATCCCGTAGGGATTGATGAGGAAGTGATGCTGCGGCCCCGGCACGCGCGCCGAGATGTGCGTGAAGATGAGGTCGTCCCAGCCGTGCAGCGCCGCCAGCCGGTACAGCGCCGCAAGGTCGCAGCGGACGGCCCATTCCTCGGGGCTGATGTGGGCGGGCTTGGACATGGTTGTCTCCTTGGGATGTCGTGCAGCCAGCATAGACCGCAGCCGGTGGCCACGGTGTCGCCTGTGTCGGCCGCCGCAGTCGCGTCGGGGACAATCGAGCGGCCCATGCTGATCTCCGACCTCCGCCAGCGCCTGCGCGCGCTCGGCGCCAACCCCGCCCATGAATCCCGCGTGCTGCGCCACTGGGTGCAGGCGCTGCCGCTGGACGCCGGCCGCCAGCCGCTGCAGGGCTGGCTGCCGAAGGCGGCAATGACTGCCCTGCCCGACCTGATGGCCGAGTTGGACGGCCTCGTCACGCTGCGCAGCGAGCACGCCGGCAACGACGGCCAGTCGGCCCGCCTGCTGCTCGGCTTGACCGACGGCCAGACCGTGGAGACCGTGCTGCTGCCTCGCGACGGCGTCTGCGTGTCCAGCCAGGTGGGCTGCGCGGTCGGCTGCCGGTTCTGCATGACGGGCACCGAGGGCCTGATCCGCCAGGTCGGCGGTGCCGAGATCGTGGCGCAGGTGGTGCTCGCGCGGCGCAAGAACCCGAAGCTGCGCAAGGTCGTCTTCATGGGCATGGGCGAGCCGGCGCACAACCTCGCCAACGTGCTGGACGCGATCACGCTGCTGGGCCGCGAAGGCGGCTTCGCGCACAAGCAGCTGGTGTTCTCCACCGTGGGCGACCCGCGCGCCTTCGCGGCGCTGAACGAGGCCGACGTGAAACCGGCGCTGGCGCTGTCGCTGCACACGACCGACGCCGCCAAGCGCGCCGAACTGCTGCCGCGCGCGCCGCGCCTGTCGCCCGAAGAACTGGTGGACGCCGCCGAGGCCTACGCCCGCGCCAGTGGCTATCCCATCCAGTACCAGTGGACGCTGCTGGCCGGCGTCAACGACGGGCCCGAGGAGCTGGATGGCATCGTGCGCCTGCTCAAGGGCCGCTACGGCCTGCTGAACATGATCCCGTTCAACAGCGGGCCCGGCCTGCCCTTCTCGCGGCCGGGCTGGGAGCGCGCCCGCGCCATCGCCGCCGAGCTGTCGGGCCGCGGCGTGCTGACCAAGCTGCGCGACTCCGCCGGCCAGGACGTGGAAGGCGGCTGCGGCCAGCTGCGCGCACGTGAAGCGCGGGGCCGGATCATCCCGTTGCACCACGCACGCTGAAGCCGCCATCTAGCAGCACTTTTGTTGCCGGATTGATGCTGAGCCCCCGCAAGCCCGGGGGGGCAAATACGCCGATTCATCACAGAGCCCAACCCCCATAGAGTCGGCGCAGGTGTGCAGACGCCATGGATGGCGCACCGCCACCCAAAGGTTAAGGCCCCAAAACGGCCTTTCACTTTTTAACGAGGGCATCATGAATTTCAAGAAATCCTGCCTCTTCGCACTGACCGGTATTGCCCTGGCCGCTTCGGCCCAGGCGGACGGCCTGTACAGCGAGAGCTTCGACAACCTGGCCGCCACCGGCTGGATCCTGACCAACAACAGCAGCCCCGCCAGCCTGACCTGGTTCCAGGGCAACCCCGACATCTTCGCGGCGCAGGCTGGCGCGAGCGGCGCCTACGCCGCAGCCAACTTCAACAGCGCAGTGGGCAGCGGTTCGATCTCCAACTGGCTGATCAGCCCCGAGATCACGCTGGGCAGCGCCTCCGTGCTGACCTTCTACGTGCGCACCGAAGCCGTCAGCGGCTACCAGGACGCCCTGAACGTCTACTTCCACGCCGGCTCCGACAGCACGACCGCCAGCTTCACGACGGCGCTCACGTCCATCACCGCCGCCCAGGGTTGGACGCAGTACACGGTCACCCTGCCCAGCGCCGCCACCGGCCGCATCGCCTTCGAGTACACCGTGGGCAACGCCGACAACGCGAACTACATCGGCCTGGACACGCTGCAGATCTCGGCCGTGCCCGAACCCGCGACCTACGGCCTGATGGCCCTGGGCCTGGTCGGCATCGCGGCGCTGCGCCGCCGTTCGGCCGCCTGAGCGCGCCTGCGCGCCTCATCCCACCCATTCATCCGCACAAGGACTCCCCCATGTCGCTGAAGAAATTCGCATCGCGTCGCCCCGGCCTGGCCGTGGCGATCGCCGCGGCCGCGCTGATGGCCGCCACGTCGGCCCACGCCAGCAAGGTCGTCAAGGACGCCCAGACCGGCCAGCTGCGCGCCCCCAACGCTGAAGAAATCGCCGCCGAACAGGCAGCCGCTGCCGCCAAGTCGGCCATGTCGCGCACGGTCGCCCAGCCGCGCGGCCTGCTGACCGGCAAGGTCAACCCGCAGCCCGTGACGCATGCCAACGGCATGGTGTCCATGGAGCTCGACGAGAGCACGCTGCAGTACTCCACCGTCACGCGCAACGCCGACGGCACCCTGAGCTTCGACTGCGTGACCGGCAAGGACGCCGCCGACGCCGTCGTGAAGGGCACGAAGAAGGCACACGCCCACGTGCACGCCGCCAAGGAGCAGACCTATGAAAAGTAAGCAAATCTTCAAGCTGCTGGCCAGTGCCGCAGCCGTGTCCGCCGGCCTGCTGGGCCTCGCAGGCCAGGCTCAGGCCGATGTGCAGATCATCATCAACAACATCAACGCGGCCGGCGTCGGTTTCAACGACACCACGCCCGTGGACCCCGTTGGTGGCAACACCGGCACGACGCTCGGTGAACAGCGCCTGATCGCCTTCACCTACGCCGCCAACCTGTGGGGCAAGTCGCTGACCAGCCCGGTGCCGATCTACATCAATGCCCAGTTCTCGGCCCTGACCTGCACGGCCACCAGCGCCACGCTGGGCAGCGCCGGCACCACCAGCGTCTTCCGCGACTTCGCGAATGCCCCCAAGGCCGGCACGTGGTACTCCTACGCGCTCGCCAACAAGCTGGCCGGCGCCTACCTGGGCACGGCCAACGCCGCGCAGATCAACGCCAACTTCAACATCAACCTGGGCAAGACCGGCTGCCTGGACGGCCAGCCGTTCTACCTGGGCCTGGACGGCAACCACGGTCCGAGCGCGGTCGACTTCATCGCCACGCTGCAGCACGAGATGGGCCACGGCGTGGGCTTCCAGACGTTCACCAGCGGCAGCACGGGCAACCAGCAGGGCTACGTGAACGCGTCCAATCCCGGCTACCCGTCGGTGTGGGACCACTACCTCATGGGCAGCGCCACCGGCAAGCTGTGGAAGGACATGACCGCTGCCGAGCGCGTGGCTTCGGCCATCAGCGTGGACAAGCTGGTCTGGACCGGCTCCAACGTGACGACGCTGGCACCCCAGGTGCTGCGTGTGGGCGTGCCCAAGGCCACCATCACCGGCTCTGCGGCCGGTACGGCGGCTGGCCTGTATGCCACCGGCGAAGCGTCGTTCGGCCCCTCCGTGGCCGACGCGCCCAAGTCCGGCACGCTGATGCCCATCGTGCCGACGTCGACCGCCGACACCAGCGCCGTCGGCCTGAGCCTGGCCTGCGACCCGCTGACCGGCAACAACGCCAAGGCCGCGCAGGGCAACATCGTCCTGATCAGCCGGGGCAGCTGCAACTTCGCGGTCAAGGCGCGCAACGCTCAGGACGCCGGCGCCATTGGCGTGCTGATCGTCAACAACGCGGCAGGCGTGGCCGGCATGAGCGGCACGGACGCGGCGCTGGTCATCCCGACGCTGATGATCGACCAGACCGTCGGCGCCAATCTGCTGGCCAAGCTGGCCACGCGTTCGCGCACCAGCTCGGGCGTCCAGGCGACGATGGCCTTGTCGGGCACGCAGCTGGCCGGTGCCGATGCGCTGGGCCGCCTGATGATGTACGCGCCCAACCCGTTCGTCACCGGCTCGTCGGTCTCGCACTTCGACACCACCGCCACGCGCAACCTGTTGATGGAACCGGCCATCAACGGCGACCTGACCCAGTCGGTCATCCCGCCGTTCGACCTGACGCTGCCCCTGCTGAAGGACATCGGCTGGTAATCGGCTGACGGCGCTTCCAAGCCTCAAGGGCACGGCATCCGCCGTGCCCTTTTTTCATGGGCTCAGCGGACGGAGGCCGAGCGGCGGCGCCAGGCCAGACCCGCCAGGCCCAGCGCCAGCAGCAGCGCGGCGCTAGGCTCCGGCACGGCGCTGATGTCCGTGTAGACGCCGTCGAAATAGGCCACGCCCTGCACGCCATTGACCGTGAGGCCGGCGAGCAGGGTCTGGAAGCTGGCGTCGCCGAGCTGGTTGCCGGTGAAGCGCAGCGCGAAGGCGCCGGTGCCGGTCAGGCTCAGCGTGGCGCCGCTGGCGAGGCTGCCGAGCGCGCCGAAGCTCAGCGTCGAGCTGCCCAACTCCACCGTCGAGCTGCCGCTCAGCAGCAGCGTCGCGAAGCTCTGGTCGCCGCCCAGCACCAGCGTGCCACCGGCCAGCTCCAGCGCACCGGCGGCATCCAGCCGCTGCGCGCCGGCGAGTTCCAGCGTCGCGCCCGGCGCGATGACGGTCTTGCCGGTGTAGCTGCTCACGCCGCTGAGCACCACGCGGCCGCTGTCGATGCGCACGCTGGCGAAGCTGGACAGCGCCGACGCGTAAGCAAAGCTCTGGCCCGCACCGGGGTCGATGCGCAGGCTGCTGGTGCCGGCCGAGCCGCCGTCCATGCTGCCCAGCACCTGCGCCTGGCCGCCGGCGATGGTGATGCTGTTCTGCCCGCTGCCGAGCTGCACGGCGCGTCCGCTGGCGCTGCCGTCGATGAGGCCACGGTTGACGAGGGTGGTGGCGTAGTCGTTCGCGACGACGATGGTTGCGCTGCCGGCGCCGCCCTGCAGCGTCGCGCCGGCATCGTTCTGGATGCTGACCGTGCGGCCGCTGCCGTTCAGGCCGCCGGCGTAGACCGCCGCATCGCTCTGGCCGCGGATGACGCCGCCGGCCTGGTTGATGACGACGGCATTGGCGTAGATGGCCTCGCGCTGGCCGGCGTTCGCGCCGCTGGTGATGTCGTTGCCCACCAGCGAAATGCCGCGACCGACCGCGTTGGTGTTGCCGGTGGCCACCAGGCCTTCGATGAGGCCGGCGTTGGTGATGCTGCCGCCGCCCACCGACAGGCCTTCGCTGTACGCCAGGCCCGAGGCCACCGCGCTGAAGGAGTTGGCCGAGCGGATGACGCCGGTGGCGGTGTTGGTCAGCATCACCACGCCGTCCACGTCCACGCCGTCGCCGTCGCCCGTGACCCCGCGGCCGACGATGGTGCCGGCGTTGTAGACGGTCACCACCTGCAGGCCGTTGAAGCCGTCGAGGTTCAGGCCCGAGCCGTTGTCACCCTGGATGACACCGCCCACGTTGTTGGTGATGCTCATCGTGTGGGCCAGCAGCGCCGTGTCCTGGCCGCCGGTGATGCCGTGGCGGGCGCCCTGCACGAGGCCGGCGTTGACGACCTGGATGCCCGAGTTGGCCTGGCCGTCGATGCCGTCGCTGCTGGAGCCGGTGGCCGTGACCGAGACGATGCTGCCCCAGTTGTTGACGACGCCGTTCACGCCCGGCCGCACCGCGTCGGCCTCGGTGGACTTCATCAGCCCGCCGGCGTAGTTGTTGACGACGTTGCTGCCGCTGGCGATGGCATTGAAGTCCACCACCTGGTTGCCGGCCGCCGACGCGTTCAGCGAGATCATCTGGCCGTAGTTGTTCAGCACGACGCTGGCCGGGCTCTTGTTCATCTGGATGACGTCGGCGTCCGCGGCCTGCATCAACGCCGTGGCGTTGCTGGCGCTGCCGTTCGTGATGACCAGGCCGGTCACGCCGGTGTTGTCGCGGATGACGCGGCCCGTGCCGGTCTGCGTGATGCTGCCCAGGTTGGTCAGGCTGGCGTTGTTGCCGGTGACCGTCACCGCCACCGTGGCGCCCGACACGGCCAGCGAACCGCCGACCGCGACCGAGCCGGTCTGCGACGCCGCCAGGCTTTGCGCCGTGGTGGACGCGCCGGTGATGGCGAAGCTGGCCGCCTGCGCCTGCACGCCCACGCAGGCGAGGCAGGCCAGCGCGACGAGGCGCAGGGGAGCGGGAGCGGCAGGGGCGAAGCGGTGTGTCATGGCAGGCGCGGCAGGCGGGTCAAAACCCGCCACGCTAGCCTCGCGCTGTGTCAGGCCGATGACGCCGCGACGCGCTCAGCTGCCGCGGTAGGCGTCGGCGTCCAGGCCAAGGCGGCGGATGCGGTCGTGCAGCGTCTTGCGCGCCAGGCCCAGCCGTTCGCCGGCCTTGGCGATGTTGCCGCCGCTCTCCTGCAGCGCCTGCACGATCCACTGGCGCTCCATGGCAGCCAGCGCCTCGTCCAGCGGCGCCTGCGGCAGGGCGGCGGGCTGCGCGGGCGTGGGCGGCACGGGCGCGGGCGTCTCGGCGACCAGGCCCAGCACCCAGCGCTCGGCGAAGTTGCGCAGCTCGCGCACATTGCCCGGCCAGTCGCGGGCCTGCCAGGCCGCGAACTGCGCCGCCGTCCAGGCCGGCACCGGGCGCTGCAGCCGCTCGGCCGCCTGCGCGCAGAAGTGGCCCAGCAGCAGCGGGATATCGTCGCGGCGCTGGCGCAGCGGCGGCAGCGCGATGCTGGCGACGTCGAGGCGGTAGAACAGGTCTTCGCGGAAGCGGCCTTCCCCGGCCATGCCCAGCAAGTCAACCTTGGTGGCCGCGACGATGCGGCAGGCCAGCGGCACCGCCGTGTTGGCGCCCAGCCGCTCGACGCTGCGCTCTTGCAGCACGCGCAGCATCTTGACCTGCAAGGCCATGGGCATGGACTCGATCTCGTCGAGGAAGACCGTGCCGTCGCCCGCAAACTCCAGCTTGCCGATGCGGCGCTTGTTGGCGCCCGTGTAGGCACCGGCCTCGGCGCCGAAAATCTCGGACTCGAACACGCTCTCGGGCAGCGCGCCGCAGTTGATCGCGACGAAGGCACCGCGGGCGCCGCTGGCCGCATGCAGCGCGCGGGCGACAACCTCCTTGCCCGTGCCGGTCTCGCCATGGATCAGCACGTCCACGCGCGCCGGGCCCAGCGTGCCGATCAGCGTGCGCACCTGCTCCATCGCGGCACTGGCGCCCAGCAACCCATCGGCCGGGCCGCCGCCCAGCTGCGCCTTGAGACGGCGGTTCTCCAGCACCAGGCGGCGCTGCGCCAGCGCGCGGCGCACCACTTCCACGAGGTGCTCGGCCGAGAACGGCTTCTCGATGAAATCCCACGCGCCATCCCGCATCGCCTCCACGGCCATGCCGATGTCACCGTGGCCGGTGACGAGGATGACCGGCAGCGCCGGGTCCTGCTCCTTCAGGGCCTGCAGCAATTGCAGGCCGCTATCGCCGGGCAGCTGCACGTCGCAGACGACGACGCCGGCAAAGCCCGGCGGCAGCCAGGCGCGCGCGGCCTCGGCGGAATCGACGCTGTGGGTCTGCAGCCCGGCCAGCCGCAGGCTCTGCGAGGTGGCCAGGCGCACGTGCTCGTCGTCTTCGACGAGCAGCACATCGGTGGGGTCCGTCCAGGCCATGCGGGGATTGTGTCGATTCAGGCGAGCGGCAGGCGCAGCGTGAACTGCGCACCGCCTTCGGGTCTGTTGACGCCTTGCAGCGAGCCGCCGAGCGCGTTGGCGATGGAGGCCGAGATGGACAGGCCCAGGCCCAGCCCGTCGCCGCGGCGCTTGGTGGTGAAGAAGGGTTCGAAGAGCCGCGCCTGCACGGCGTCGCTCAGTCCTGCGCCGTCGTCGGCGACGCGCAGCAGCGCCTGTGCGCCGTCAATCTCCGCCTGCAACGTCACACGGCCGCCACCTTTCTCGGCGCTGGCGTCGATGCCGTTGCGCAGCAGGTTGACGAGCACCTGCTCGACGCGCACCTGCTGGCCCAGCACGGCCAGGCCTTCGGGCACCGGCGGGCAGTCCAGCGTCACGCGCTGGCGGCGCGCCTCGGCACCGACCAGCGCCACCGCCGCCTGGAACGCCGCGGCCACCGGCACCGGCTGCACGCGCAGCTCGTCGCGCCGCGCGAAGCCCTTGAGCTGCGCGACGATGGCGGCGATGCGCTGCGTGAGGCTGTCGATGGCCTGCAGGTTGGCCTCGGCATCGGCCTGCATGCCGCGGTCCAGGAACACGCGGGCGTTGTCGTTGAGCGCCCGCAGCGCCGCCAGCGGCTGGTTGATCTCGTGCGTGATGCTGGCCGCCATCTGGCCCAGCACGGCCAGCTTGCCGGCCTGCACGAGGTCGTCCTGCGTGGCGCGCAGCGTGCGCTCGGTGCGGTGCAGTTCGTCCACGCGCGCCTGCAGCTCCTGCGTGCGCGCGGCGATGCGCGCCTCCAGGCCGTCGTAGGCGGCGCGCAGTTCGCCCTCGGCGGCCAGGCGCTCACGGGCGCGGCGGCGGCGCAGCTGCAGGTAGGCGAGCAGCAGCAGCAGCGACACCCAACCCAGCGCCACGGCCCAGGCGCGGCCGGCGGCGATCTGCTCGGCGCCGCGGATCTCGGTGAAGGACAGCAGCGTCCAGCCGCGGCCGTCCACTGCCTGCTCGGTGACCAGTGCGCGCAGCTTCGCCGACGCGGTGGCCACGCGCTCCACGCGCAGCTCACCGGACACGCGCGACGGCTCGCGCGCCAGCACCGCCAGCGGCAGGTCGCCGTACTGTTGCGTGTCGTGCAGCTCGGCGCGCGCGGCCGGCGACAGCAGGCCCAGCGTGCGGTACTTCCACTCCGGCCGGCTGGCCAGGAAGACGACGCCGCGCGCATCGGCCAGCATCAGGTCACCCGCGCTGCGCGCCCAGTTGGCTTCCATCTCGTCCAGCGACACCTTCAGCACGACGACGCCCGCGGCCGGGCCGTCCAGCCGATGGGCGATGAAGTAGCCCGGCGTGCCGGTCGTCGAGCCGCGCGCATAGAAGTGCCCGCCACCGCGGGCCATCGCATCGCGGAAGTACGGCCGGTAGGCGTAGTTCTGGCCGACGAAGGTCTGCGCGTCGCGCCAGTTGCTGGAGGCCAGCGTCAGGCCGTTGGCGTCGACGAGGAAGATGGCCGCCGCGGCCGCGTCGCGCGCCACGTCGACGAGCAGGCCGTTGACCTCGGCCACCCGCGCCTTCGATGCCGGCTGCGCCAGCAGCCCGGCCAATGCCGGATGCCGTGCCAGCACCTGCGGCACGGCCTCGTACTTGTCCAGCGTGCCCGTCAGCTCGTGGGCGACGAAGCGCAGATGGCGCTGCGCGTCGTCCTGCGTCTGCGCCAGCGCCAGGTCCAGCGACAGCCGCCACGCGCCGTAGGCCAGCGCGGCGCCGCCCAGCACCACCAGCGCGAACAGCGCGAGGCTGCGGCGCCAGCGAGGACGCTTCAGCGTTTCAGGCATGTGTATTCGGGCCGAGCGCCGGGCCGCTCCCAAGCCGGCCCACCTGGCGATGTACCTGGCGGTCGATCCGCCAGGCATCTCCGCCCCCTCGGGGGCGGACCAGCGTACCCGCCGGGCCGGGGGCTTCAATGCGCGGCGGCTTCGGCATCGATCCGCGAATGCCGGCGCGTGTCACGCATCAACAGGTAGACGAGCAGCGAGCAGGCGATCACCGCGGTAGCGTACCAATAGAAGCCGCTCTCCATGCCCTGCTGCTTGAACCACAGCGCGATGTACTCGGCGCTGCCGCCGAACACCGAAACCGCGATGGCATAGGGCACGCCCACGCCGGTGGCGCGGATGGAGGCCGGGAACAGCTCGGCCTTCACGACCGCGTTGATGGACGTGTAGCCGCTGACGATGAGCCAGGCGCAGGCGATCAGGCCGAACGCTTCCCACGGGCCTTGCGCGTGGCGGATGGCCGTCAGCAGCGGCACCGTGAACAGCGTGCCCAGGATGGCGAAGCCCAGCAGCAGCGGCTTGCGGCCGATCTTGTCCGACAGTGCGCCGTACAGCGGCTGCAGCAGCGCGGCAAAGATGAGGCTGCCGGCGGAGACGGCGGTGGTCTGCGCGTCCGTCAGGCCCACCGACAGCTTCAGGAACTTCTGCATGTAGGTCGTGTAGACGTAGAACGCCAGCGTGCCGCCCATCGTCAGGCCGATGACGATCAGGCATTCGCGCGGATGCTGCATCAACAGCTTGAAGCCGCCCATGCGGTCCTTGTTGCGCGCCTTCTCGGCCTTGAACGCACCGGTCTCCGGCAGGTCGGACCGCATGATGAGCGCCACGATGGCCAGCCCCGCGCCGATGAAGAACGGGATGCGCCAGCCCCAGGCCTTGAGCTCCGCGGTGTCGAGCACGAAGTTCTGCAGCACCAGCAGCACGACCAGCGCCGTCAGCTGGCCGCCGATCAGCGTCACGTACTGGAAGCTGGAATAAAAGCCCCGGTGCTTGGACGTGGCCATCTCGGACAGGTAAGTCGCGCTGGAGCCGTATTCGCCGCCCAGGCTCAGGCCCTGCAGCAGGCGGGCCACGAGCAGGATGATGGGCGCCCAGACGCCGACCGACGCGTAGGTGGGCGAGCAGGCGATCAGCAGCGAGCCGCCGCACATCAGCAGCACCGACAGCATCAGCGCCAGGCGCCGGCCGTGGCGGTCGCCGATGTAGCCGAACAGCAGGCCGCCAATGGGGCGGATGAAGAAGCCCAGGGCGAAGATGGCCGCGGTGGACATGGACTGCGCCACCGGGTCGCTCGATGGGAAGAAGGACGCCGAGAAGTACAGCGAGAACGCCGCGTAGCAGTAGAAGTCGTACCACTCGACGAGGTTGCCGATGGAGCCGACGAAGATGGCCTTGACGCGCTTGAACTCGATGGGGTCGGGCGCGTTGGCCGCTGCGGCCGAGGCCGGCGGAAGGATCGCTGACATGCTGTCTCCTGGGTTTGTGTGCCCCAGCATGAGCAGCTTGCGTGCCAAGCCTGTGCGCGGGCCGCACCAGGGTGGCGCGACGTGTTCAGGCCGTCAGGGCGGCGGATTTCCGCCGACGCGGCGGGTCTGGCTTCCGCCAGCGGCGGAAATTCGCCGAAGCTCAAAAGCGCAGGTCGATGCGCGCCATGTCGAACCGCGTGCCGTCGCCGTCGGGCCGCACGCTGACGACGCGAAAACCCTTGGCGGTGCCGACCCGGTACTCGTAGTCACCCGCCTTGGGCTCCTTGCCATCGCAGCTCAGCTTGTCGGAGTCCTTGGGCGGCTTGACGCGGGCGGCCGGGTCGCGGCAGTCCAGCACGTCGCCATAGCGGCCCAGCGCCTTGACGTAGAACTCGGCGACGCGCTCCGGCGACGCGGCGGTGCGGAACTTCATCGCGTCGACCTTGAGGCCGAACTTGCCCGCCCAGGCGCCCAACGTGACGGCCGGCTTGTCGTCGGCGTTTTCCTGGAACGGCACGGCGCCGGCGTAGACCGGCAGGCCGACGTCGGCCGCCTCGGTGCTGGCGTGGCCTTCGACACCCATGCTGAAGTCCTTGTCGCCGGCGAAGGCGGCGGGCGCGAAGGACGCGGCGAACGCAAGAAACAGGGCGGCGCTGCGGTGGCGGCGATTCATGGCGGCGATCTCCAGGGTGGGTGTCTGGATTGCACGTTAGGGCACGCCCTGCCTAGCCGACACGCACCTGCGACAGGCTGCATAACGGCGACGACCAACTGCAGCTCATTCAGATGATCGACAGTCCTTAAGCCACTCGCGCGTCACGAACCAGCTCAACTTTGGTACGCGGCCCGTGTACGAGTTTGGCACTCATGTGGGCGACTCAATATATTAGCGAATTCAACGTTAATCTATCTAGTTGTGGTCGTGCGTCAGCAGGCAAGCTCCCTAGCTGCAAATCAGCTGATCAGAATAAATCGGAATTTGCGATGATGTCGTCCAGTGCTGCGTTGACACCATAAACCTTTTCTTTCAAGAGGGTATACAACTCAGAAAAACTGGACTTAGCCTCTTTCGTCCCTATTTCCGTAGTGCTGTAAGTGACCATTGGGGTGTTATCCCAGTCACCAGATTGCTCACTAACAGCCAAATCATCAAGAGTTTCATTGCCCGGATAAAACCAAAGAGCGTAGCCGCCGTCCCGCTGAGCCATCGACCATTTGTATTTGTTGTTATAAAGAAAGAAAAACTCCTCTTCCCCTCGAACAACTCGCCCGATTTTTTCGGGATTGCTAATCATTGCATTGACGGCTTGTACAATTTTGCTCATTTTGCATCTCCGGGGTTGGAATCCAGCGAATTAACTTGAATGTTCTTAATAATCTCGCGCACTTCGGAAGTTATTGATCGCTTCATAGGCTCTGGCAATTTTTTGCTTGCCGCCAGCGTTTCTAAGCGACCGGCAATTTTTGGAGCAGCAAGTTGCAACCGCGGGTTTCCTCGAATTTGCCCAGAAATCTCATGAAGAATATTTTGGATTTCTGGAACATGGGATGGCTCATTCGCATTGTATTCATTCAACCGATCAAGTTTTCCGCGAAGATCGTTAAGGGTAGTTTGAAAGCTCCAGTTAAGAAGTAAACCAAATGCAAGCGACAGTTCTTTCTTTTTCGCAACGAAGAGAAAAATGGCTATGCCCGATGCCATGATTGTGAAGAAATTCGCAACAAGAGAAATAAAATCCACAACAAACTTAAATATTTCCATTTTATCTACTGTTTGGTGGGAATGTTGAAAAATTCGGGCTACCAAAATGGGGAGGACTGCAAACCAGAACAACTCAGGGCTATGCTTCGCGGGAAACATTGGCGAAGCGTACTGCCAGTTGCGAATGGTTATGGCTCTTGTGCATTGCAGCCGATAGGCACTGTCCGGTCAAAACATAAAGTCGCGTGTCCTAGATAAGCACACCCGCAAAGACCGCCCTGCGCACTTACTGGGCTTTATCGTTTCTGGGTCCATGGACACGGCCTCTGATCGGGCCGTAGCGCAGTTGCTACTGCGCCGCCGATACTGGACCGAGCAGCAGAGGAGGCCAGTTCAGCGCCACTTCGCCGCCTAAAGGCTGAGGTCAAGTCGCTAGTCACACTCGTGCGGATCGCCGCCTATCGCCTGCGCTTTATCAAGCGCGAGAGACCCATCGTCGCGCCCATGTACCGCATGAGCCCTGGGGGAATACCCCCACAATAACGCCCAGCAAGGCTCCTACGGATTGGGCCTCACGGGTACATCGCGAAAAGATTCGGAAGCGCCGTCAGCCTCCCCGGATCGAAAAGACCAGCGCCGGCGTCCCTTGACCGACGTCAGCCGCGCTTGCGCTGCGCCACCCAGTCCTGCACCAGTTCGCGCAGCACCGGCAGCGGCACCTGGCCGGCGGTCAGCACGACGCGGTGGAAGGCCTTGATGTCGAACTTCTCGCCCAGCGCCGCCTCGGCCTCGCGGCGCAGCTTGGTGATTTCGAGCTGGCCGATCTTGTAGCCCAGCGCCTGGCCCGGCCAGACGATGTAGCGCTCGACTTCCGACACCACGTCGCTCTCGGCCATCGACGAGTTGTCCAGCATGTACTGGATGGCCTGCTCGCGCGTCCAGCCCTTGGCGTGCAGGCCGGTGTCCACCACCAGGCGCATGGCGCGCAGTTGCTCGTCCGACAGGCGCCCGTACCACTGGTAGGGGTCGGTGAACAGGCCCAGTTCCTTGCCGATGCTTTCGGCATAGAGCGCCCAGCCTTCCACGTAGGCCGTGTAGTGGCTGCCGAAGCGGCGGAACTTGGGCAGGTTCTGGTCTTCCTGCGCGATGGACACCTGGAAGTGGTGGCCAGGCGAGGCCTCGTACAGCGACAGCGTCTCCATGCCGAAGATGGGCTGGGCCTTCAGGTTGAAGGTGTTGACGTAGAACACGCCGGGCCGCGAGCCGTCGGCGGACGGGCCCTGGTAGGACGCACCCGCCGCGCTCTCGGCCCGGAAGGCCTCGACCTCGCGCACTTCGTAGTCGGCCTTCGGTTGAATGTCGAAGAGCTTGGGCGTCAGGCCGTTGATCTTCTTCTGCAGCTCGCGGTAGCCGGCCAGCAGGTCCTCCGGCTTGCTGTAGTAGTACTTCGGGTCATCCTGCAGGTGCTTGAAGAAAGCCTTCAGGTCGCCGGGGAAGCCGACCTGCTTTCGCACGGCCTCCATCTCGCCCAGGATGCGGGCGACTTCCTTCAGCCCGATCGCGTGGATCTCGTCGGGCGTCAGGTCCACCGTGGTGGACTGCTGCACGCGGTACGCGTACCAGGCCTTGCCGTCGGGCAGCGCGGTCCAGGCGGTGCTGGCCCGGGCCTTGGGCGTGTACTCGTCACGCACGAAGGCCTGCAGCCGCGCATAGGCGGGCAGCACCTGGTCCGCCAGCAGCTTGCGCATCGCGGCGGTGATGCGCTCGCGGTCGGCGGCGGGCACGGCGTCGGGGAAATTCTTGACGGGGCCCCAGAACAGGCTCTTCTCGGGATCGGTCACGGCCAGCGCCTGCAACTGCGGCAGCACCTTGTCCATCACCGCCCGCGGCTGCACGACGCCGGCCTTCATGCCGTCGCGCATGTTGGCGATCATGCCGTCGAAGGTGGGCACGGCCAGCGCCAGGCGCTTGAGCCAGTCGTCGTAGTCCTTGGTGGTCTTGAACGGCTGGATGGACTTGCCGGAGCCCATCTGGGCCAGGAAGCTGGGCATGCCGCCGATCTGGCTGATGGGCTGCATCCAGCCCGGGAAGCGCTCGCCGGCCAGCGCGCGCTCCAGGTCCAGCTTCAGGATGCTGAACGAGACGCGGTCCCTGGGCGCCAGCTTGTCCTTGCTGAAGCCGCCGAGCGCCTTGATCTGCTGCTGCAGCTCGCGCCTGGCCTGTTCGCGGTAGGCCGCGGTCGTCGTGTCGACCAGCCGGTCGTTGTAGCGCGGGTCGCCCAGCGACGTGGCCAGCACCGGCTCGCGTTCCAGCGTCTGCTCCCACTGGGCGTCCAGCCACTGGTGGAAGCGTTCGCTCTCGGTCGGTGCGGCCCAGGCGGGCAGGCTCAGCAGGACGGACGTCGAAAGCAGGCTGAGAACGTGGCGGCGGCGCATGGCATCTCCGGTTGCGAAGGCGCGCATGCTATCCAAACCCCCTGCTGACAGCCGAAGGACATGGCGTCCCTAGAATTGCCGCACGCCCCGTTCCGGGGCTGCTGTCGTTTGTAGGTCCTGATGAATCTGCCCTCGCTGCCGGCCGTCCAGCCCGGCAAGAAGTTCACCCATCCCCGCCCGCTCGGCTCGGCCGACGCCCTGCTGCTCGCGCGCTTCGTGCAGCAGCAGCGCGACGCCGGCCGCCTGGCCGCGATCTTCACCGCCGAGCCGGGCGACACGCAGCGGCTGGAGGACGAGCTGAAGTTCTTCGCGCCCGAGCTGAAGGTGGCCGTGTTCCCGGACTGGGAGACGCTGCCCTACGACAGCTTCAGCCCGCACCAGGACCTGATCTCCGAGCGGCTGGCCACGCTGTGGGAGCTGCTGCAGGCGAAGAAGACCAAGACCATCGACGTGGTGCTGATGCCGGCCGCCACAGCGCTGACGCGGCTGGCGCCGCCCAGCTTCCTGGCCGGCACGACCTTCAACTTCAAGCAGAAACAGCGGCTGGACGAAGCCTCGCTGCGCTCGCAGCTGACGCTGGCCGGCTACACGAACGTCAGCCAGGTCGTGCAGCCGGGCGAGTACGCCGTGCGCGGCGGCCTCATCGACCTGTTCCCCATGGGCTCGGCCGTGCCCTACCGCGTGGACCTGTTCGGCGACGAGGTGGACTCCATCCGCACCTTCGACCCCGACACCCAGCGCAGCCTGTACCCGGTGCCGGACGTGCGCCTGCTGCCCGGCCGCGAGTTCCCGATGGACGACGCGGCGCGCAAGAAGTTCCGCGAGCGCTGGCGCGAGAAGATGGACGGTGACCCGACCAAGTCGCGCCTGTACCGCGACATCGGCGAGGGCATCGCCTCGGGCGGCATCGAGTACTACCTGCCGATCTTCTTCGAGCAGACGGCCACCGTCTTCGACTACCTGGGCGCCGAGGCCGGGCTGGCCCTGCATGGCGAGGTCGACGAAGCCATCCAGCGCTTCTGGACCGACACCAAGGAGCGCCACCGCTTCCTGCAGCACGACCCCGAGCGGCCGCTGCTGCCGCCCGGCGAACTGTTCCTGACGACCGAGGATTTCTTCGGCCTGACCAAGCCGCACGCCGTGCTGTCCGTGCGCGGCAACGACCCCGTCGATTTCGCGCGGCCGCTGCCGGACGTGAGCGTGGAGCGCGGCGTGCAGGAGCCGCTGGCGCGGCTGTACCGGCACCTGCAGGCGACGCCGCACCGCGTGCTGCTGCTGGCCGAGAGCGAAGGCCGGCGCGAGAGCCTGCTGGAGCAGTTGCGCGACCACAAGATCGACCCGCCGTCGGTCAAGGACCTGGCGGAGTTCCAGGCCAGCGACGAGAAGTTCGCCATCACCGCGGCGCCGCTGGCCCAGGGCTTCTTCTGGAACGACCCGGCCCAGCCGCTGCAGTTGATCACCGAGACGGAGCTGTTCGCGACGACGCCCACGACGCGGCGCCGGCGCAAGCAGGAGCAGGTCAGCGACGTCAACGCGCTGATCAAGGACTTGTCGGAGCTGAAGGTGGGCGACCCGGTGGTGCACATCAACCACGGCATCGGGCGCTACCAGGGCCTCATCAACATCGACGTGGGCGATGGCAGCTCGGAGTTCCTACACCTGGAGTACGCGGACAAGGCGACGCTGTACGTGCCGGTGGCGCAGCTGCACCTGATCGGCCGCTACACCGGCGTGTCGGCCGAAGAAGCGCCGCTGCACAAGCTCGGCTCCGGCCAGTGGGAAAAGGCCAAGCGCAAGGCCGCCGAGCAGGTGCGCGACACCGCCGCCGAACTGCTGAACCTGTACGCCCGCCGCGCCGCGCGCGAAGGCCATGCCTTCCGCTACTCGGGCCAGGACTACGAGGCCTTCGCCGCGAGCTTCGGCTTCGAGGAGACGCCCGACCAGCGCGCCGCCATCCACGCCGTCATCCAGGACATGATTTCCCCCAAGCCCATGGACCGGCTGGTCTGCGGCGACGTGGGCTTCGGCAAGACCGAGGTGGCGCTGCGCGCGGCCTTCGTCGCCGTCATGGGCGGCAAGCAGGTGGCCATCCTGGCACCCACCACGCTGCTGGCCGAGCAGCATTACCAGAACATCTCGGACCGCTTCGGCGCCTGGCCGGTGAAGGTGGCGGAGATGAGCCGCTTCCGCTCGGCCAAGGAGATCAAGGCGGCGATGGAGGGCATCGCCGACGGCTCCATCGACATCGTCGTCGGCACGCACAAGCTGTTGTCCGCCGAGGTCAAGTTCAACCGCCTGGGCCTGCTCGTCATCGACGAGGAACACCGCTTCGGCGTGCGCCACAAGGAGGCGATGAAGGCCATGCGCGCCGAGGTCGACGTGCTGACGCTGACCGCCACGCCCATCCCGCGCACGCTGGGCATGGCGCTGGAAGGCCTGCGGGATCTGTCCGTCATCGCCACCGCGCCGCAGCGCCGCCTGGCCATCAAGACCTTCGTGCGCGCCGAGAGCAGCGGCACCATCCGCGAGGCGGTGCTGCGCGAGTTGAAGCGCGGCGGCCAGGTCTACTTCCTGCACAACGAGGTCGAGACCATCGAGAACCGGCGCCAGAAGCTCGAAGAGCTGGTGCCCGAGGCCCGCATCATCGTCGCCCACGGCCAGATGCCCGAGCGCGAGCTGGAGCGCGTCATGCGCGAGTTCGTTGCGGCTAAGCACAACCTGCTGCTGTGCTCCACCATCATCGAGACCGGCATCGACGTGCCCTCGGCCAACACCATCGTCATCAGCCGCGCCGACAAGTTCGGCCTGGCGCAGCTGCACCAGCTGCGCGGCCGCGTCGGGCGCTCCCACCACCAGGCCTATGCCTACCTGATGGTGCCGGACATGCAGGGCCTGACCAAGCAGGCGCTGCAGCGGCTGGACGCCATCCAGGCGATGGAGGAACTGGGCTCGGGCTTCTACCTGGCCATGCACGACCTGGAGATCCGCGGCGCGGGCGAGATGCTGGGCGAGAACCAGAGCGGCAACATGATGGAGGTGGGCTTCCAGCTCTACAACGACATGCTCAACGAGGCCGTGCGGTCTCTCAAGGCCGGCCGCGAGCCGGACCTGCTGAGCCCGTTCGCGGCCACCACCGAGATCAACCTGCACGCGCCCGCCCTGCTGCCCGACGCCTACTGCGGCGACGTGCAGGTGCGCCTGTCGCTGTACAAGCGCCTGGCCACGGCCGAGAAGAACGAGCAGATCGACGCGATGCTGGAGGAGATCACCGACCGCTTCGGCAAGCTGCCCACGCAGGGTCAGACCCTCTTCGACACGCACCGCCTGCGCGTGCTGGCCAAGCCCTACGGCGTCAGCAAGATCGACGCGTCGCCGGCACTCATCAACGTGAACTTCCGCAAGGATCCGCCCATCGACCCGATGCGCGTCATCGAGCTGGTGCAGAAGAACCGCAACATCAAGCTGGTGGGCAACGAGAAGCTGCGCATCGAGAAGGCCTTGAGCAGCCCGCAGGACCGCGCGCAGGCGGTGCGCGAGGTGTTGCGGCTGCTGGGGCAGCCGGTGAAGGCTGCATAGACCCGCGCGCCTTGGATGGGTCGGGCCCGTGACCGGGATAATCGTCCGCAGTTCCCGCTTCGCACCGACACCGTGACCTCCACCGCTCCTGCCGGCCTCGTCGTCAATGCCGGCTCCGCACTGCCGCCGCTGTCGTTCTTCAAGCTCGCCGCGTTCGACATGGATTCGACGCTGATCGGCATCGAATGCATCGACGAGATCGCCGCGCTCGCCGGCAAGGGGCCCGAGGTGGCCGCCATCACCGAAGCGGCGATGCGCGGCGAGATCACCGATTTCAGGGACAGCCTGCGCCGCCGCCTGGCCCTGCTGGCCGGCGTGCCCGCCACGGTGCTGGACCGCGTGCTGGCCGAGCGGCTGACGTTCAACGCCGGCGCACGCGAGTTGTGCGCGGCGATGAAGGCCGCGGGCCTGAAACTGGTGCTGGTGTCGGGCGGCTTCACGTACTTCACGCGGCACGTGGCAGCCGAGTTGGGCATGGATTTCGTGCGCAGCAACGAGCTGGAGATCGTGGACGGCGCCCTCACCGGCGGCCTCGTCATGCAGGACTGGGGCGACATCTGCGACGGCGAGCAGAAGCGCCGGATGCTGCTGGACTGCTGCGCGCGCACCGGCTGCTCGCCCGAGCAGGCGATGGCCGTGGGCGACGGCGCCAACGACCTCTTGATGATGGGGGCGGCCGGCCTGTCGGTCGCGTATCACGCCAAGCCCAGGGTGCGCGAGCAGGCCATGGTGGCCATCAACGACGGCGGGCTGGATCGCTTGCTGGAGCTCGTGAGGCCATGAGGCTGGCGGCGCTGCTGCTGGCCTGCACCCTGCCGGGGCAGGTGCACGCCGCAGAGCCGCCGCTGCGCTTCATCGCGCCGCTGAACCATGCGATGCCGTTCGGCGGCTTCGAGCAGGGCCGGTTCGTGAGCGGCATCGTCAAGGACATCAGCGACGCGCTTGCCGAGCGCATGGGCCGTGCCGTCGAGTACGTCGCCGTGCCGCCCCGGCGCGTCGCGCAGGTGCTGGCCGCCGGCGAGGCCGACGGCGTCTGCTACGTCGCGCGGGACTGGATCGACGGCAGCTTCCACTGGAGCCCGCCCGTGCTGGAGCACGCCGGCGTGGTGGCCGCGCACCCGCAGGCGCCGGCCATCACGGGCATCGCCGACCTCGCCGGCCAGCCGCTGGGCACCGTGCACGCCTACCGCTACCCGCAGTTCGAGCAGGCGCTGGGCACGGGGTTCGTGCGCGACGACGCGCCCAGCATGCTGATCAACCTGCGCAAGCTGACCGCGCACCGCACCCACTACGCGCTGACCGAGCAGATCACGCTGGCGTATTACAACAAGCTGCACCCCAGGGACGGCCTGAGGGCCGCGCTGCAGACCGCCCGCTACCGCACGCACTGCGCCTTCACGCTGGCGCGCAAGCTGCCGCTGGAGCGGCTGGATCAGGCCGTCAGGGAGATGGTGCGCGACGGCAGCGTGGAGCGCATCCTGTCGCGCTACCGCTGACCGCCGCGCCTGCCGGCCGCCTCAGCGCTGCGGCTGGCGACGCCGCGCGATCCCGCCCACGGCGGCCAGGCCGGCCAGCATCAGCGCATAGCTCTCGGGCTCCGGCACGGCGGTGACGGCCAGCACGTCGGCGACGATGGGCGCGCTGGTGGCCGTGGCGCTGGTGGTCCAGTTGCCCTCCACGGCCAGCGCGGCCTTCAGCTCCTCCAGCGACGCATACGGCGTGTCGGTGGTCGTGATCTGCGCCGTGAACTGCGTGTAGCGCGTGTCGGCGCTGCCGCGGAACTCGCGCACCTGGATGCCGCTCAGGCCGGTCGCGGCGAACGGGTTGTCCGACGTCGCATACGGCGTGGCGCGGTTGCTGATGGCGCCCAGGAAGGTGATGGACCCCGGCTGGTAGTTCGTCGCGTACGACGCCGCCTGGTAGGCGTACAGGATGTCGCCGCCGCTGGAGATGTTGGACGCGCCGCCGTTCAGGTTGGTGACCGTGCCATTGGCCGTGCCGCCGGCCGCGCCGGACTTGGCCGCGTACTGCCCGTTGACGCCCGTGCCCAGCAGCGCCACCGAGGTGCCGGCGGCCACGTCGGCCGAGGCCGTCCAGGACCAGAAGGTCTCGGCGGTCGTCGAGAACACGCCGGCCGACGGCGTGGTCTGCAGCACGTTGGTGTCGGTGAAGTAGATCGTCGTGCCGGCGGCGAGGTCGACGAAGGTCACGAAGGACCAGCCACCCACCGTGGTGTTGACGTTCAGGCCGGTGAAGGCGAAGTCGCTGGTGCCCAGCGAGGTGCCGGCGGCCTGTGCGCCACCGAGGGAGGCGGCCAGGGCCGCGAGGGCGATCAGCTTGCTGATGTGCTTCATGGAATGTCTCCGTTGTCGTGGGGGTGTCAGGCGCGGCGGCGGCGGCGCGCGAGCGTGAGGACGGCGAGGCCGCCCAGCGCCAGCAGCGCGGACGCCGGCTCGGGCACCGGCGCGGCCAGCACGAGGTTGTCGATGGCGATGCCGTAGTAGCTGTCGCGGTTCGTCAGCGTGAAGCCGGCAATGTCGGCCGCGCCGCCGGTGCGGGTGAAGGCATAGAAGCCGTCGCTGCGGCCGCTGAGGTCCACCGCCTCGATGAGGCTGCCGTCGCTGCGGTACAGGCTCAGCGTGATCGCGCCGCCATCGGCGTCGCGCAGTTGCAGGCCCAGGCCCGACACCGGTGCGGCGAAGCGGGCCGAGATCGCGCCGAAGCCGAACGGGTCGCTGCCGTCGGCGTTCTGCGGGCCGATGCCGGCCAGCGCGGCACCATAGCCGTCACCGTAGTGGTAGGCCCCCAGGTTGGCACCCAGCGCGCCGGCCAGCAGTGTCAGGCCCGCGGTGGGGCTGCCGAAGCTGAGGTCGTCGAACCAGTCCTGCGCGATGGCACCCGGGCGCGGCGCCTTGGCGATGGCCAGCTCCTGGCCGGCGAAGCGCTCGCCGAACTGCACGCCGCCGCTGGTCAGCAGGCCTTCGATCAGCACGCTGTCGAACGGGTTGGCCAGCAGCTCGTTGAAGCTGACCGTGGTGGCCGCGGTCAGCGAGGCGTATGGCACCTCAGTGGTCGCGCCGGCCCAGGCGGCGCTGCACGGCAGGGCCATCGAAAGGCTGCACAGTGCGGCAGCCAGCAGTTGTCGTTTGAACTTCATGGGTAGGTCTCCTTGGGGTCCGGTCAGCGGCCGCCGCCGACGATGGTCACGTTGTCGAAATCGGCCGTGACGACTGCGCTGTTGCTGCCTGAGGACAGCGCCAGGCCCACGACCATCGTGGCGGCCGTGACGCTGAGGTTGGTCTTCTCGGCCCAGGTCACGCCGTCACTGGACGCGGCCGAGTACACGGCGTTGCCGCGGCGCTGCACGCGCACCCAGACCGGCGGCGTCGAACTCGTGAAGCCGCTGAGGTTGGCGCGGTTGTTGCCGTTGGTGGCCGCGCGGATTTCGCCGGTGCTGGCATAGCGCGCCGTCCAGGCGTAGACCGGTGCGCCGCTCACGCCGTCGGCCGCGACGATGCCGGCGCGGGCCGAGTCTGCGCTGCCGCCCTGGCTGACGAGGCGGGCCGTGAACGTGAAGTCGCCCACCAGCGCCGTGTACTTGAAGTTGAAGGTGTAGGGGCTGCCCGTGTTGATGACACCGGCACCGGACAGCGTGTAGGTGCCGGTCTCCTGCACATAGGCCGCCGCGGGCACGGGCACCGTGACCAGCGGGCTCAGCACCGCCTCGCCGCCGCCATCGCTGCAGGGCAGCGTGACGGTGCAGGCCGTGCCGGGGATCAGCGGCGGCGGGTTGGGCGTGGGCGACGGGGCCGGGCTGGGGGACGGGCTCGGGCTGGGGCTGGGAGACGGCGATGGCGACGGAGACGGGGTCGGCGCCGGGCTGGGCGCGGGCGAGCCGGGCAGCGGCGACGGCGCCGGACCTTGCGTCGCGTACAGGCCCAGGCGGCCGGCGCCGGACGTGGTGCGGATCGCGTCGCGGATGCTGTCCGCGCTGCGCACCGTGTAGGCGTACGGCGGCACCCAGTTCTGCTTGACGGGCAGGCTGTCGCAGCCCTGCAGCTCGACGTCGATGACCGAGGTCATCGGCTTGCCGTCGTCGCCCTTGTCGCTGATGAAGCGGTGGCCGCTGCTGCGGAAGCTGATGGCGTCCTTGCCGCCGGCCAGCTTGCCGCAGACCTCCTTGGGCTTGAGGCCGGTGAACTCGTAGAAGTTGTTCTCCGAGATCACGTCGGACTGGTAGCGCACGTCCAGGCCCGAGCCGAACTTGCGGTCGCTGTCGCTGGTGGTGGTGCTGCCGGCGATGAGGTTGTTGTACAGGTGCAGCTGGCCGAAGCGCACCAGCGGCAGACGGCTGTAGGCGTGGTCCCACCAGTTGCCGGTCAGCGTCACGTGCAGGCGGCCGGCGTCGCTCCAGGCGCGGCCGGAGTCGCCGTTGCCGACCAGGCTGTTCTTGTGGTGCTTCGTGAAGATGCTGTTGGAGACGGTGACGTAGTCGCTGCCGCGCACGATGTCCAGCGCGCCGTCGTGGCGGGTGTCGCTGGCCAGCGAATCGGGCGTGTCGCCGTCGCTGATGGTCACGTGGTCGAACCAGATCTGCTGGCCGCGCGTGATGGTGACGCCGTCCATGTAGGCGTTGTCGCTGTCCTCGGGGTTCACGTCCCAGGGCGTGTCGATGGCGAGGTTGCGCACGATGATGTTGCGCGTCCAGGTCGGGAACAGCTCCGGGTCCTTGCCCGCGGCGACCCAGGCCTTGAAGTCGGCCTCCGAGCCGGCCGCCGTCGTGGCGGCCTCGATGCCGATGAGGATCTGCGTGCCGGTGATGCGCGCCGGGCGGCCGTTGCTGTCGTTGATGCCGACCAGCGTCGTGTTGGACGGGATGGAGAACGAGCCGCCGTTCTTCTGGTCCAGGAAGCCCGTGTACTCCTCGAACACCGTGTTGTTGTCGCGCCAGCGGAAGTCGATGTGGCCGACGATGCGGATGATCTTGGGCTCGTTCTTGGCCTCGCGCAGCGCGGCCAGCAACTGCTCCTTGTTGAACACCGTGTAGATGCGGTTGGGCGCGGCCGACGAGCCGCCCGTGACCAGCACCTTGCCCTTGCGCGACTGGCCGTGCCAGCCGATGTCGGGCGCGGTCTCGCGTTCGAAGGTCAGCGTGCCGCCGGTGGGGTCGACGGTGGCGAACTGCCAGGCTGGCAGCTTGGGCGCGGCGCGGTAGTTGCTCGGGTTGTGCAGGCCGCTGATGGTGGTGGGCGCGGCATAGGTGCGATCGCCGATGTCGAACAGCAGCGGCGCCGTGGTGTCGGTCAGGCTGACGGCGTCGATGACGGGCGCGGGCGCCGGCGGAATGGGCCGCGGGTCGCGCGCTGCTGCCGTGGCGGCGGCCCGCACGGTGGCGGATTCGCCGGCCGTGGCGTCCAGGCGGGCCGCCGTGGCCTGCTGGCTGGATTGGAGGCTCAGCGTCGACGCGCCGTCCTGGCCGCCGCCACAGGCAAGCAGGCCGAGCGAGATGGACGAGGCGAGGAGGCCTCGCCGCGGGATGCGTGGGGTCATGACTGTCTCCTGGCGCTGCGCTCACGGCGCGCGCCTAGTTGTGCTTACTGCGGCAGTCCGCCGTGCCGCCGCTCGCCGTCTGGCGGGCACAGGCCCGCCCCGCACCGGCCCGTCAGGGGTGGCGCATGCAGCGTTGGGACAGCAACGAACGGGAGGGAGTCGGCGGCAGGCCGAGGGGTGCTTCAGCCCGCGCGGGCACCGGCTCGCAGGGGCATCGGGAGGGAGAGCGGACGCGGCAGGCGCCTCGCACTGCCCGGCCGGCTGGATCCGCGGCCACCCGGTGGCGGCCGCTGCTGGATGTCAGTCGTCGAGAAGTTGGAACAGTGTTTCGTTTTTTGGATTGACGGTCAACGCCGGGCAATCCCTGAGGTGCGGGGAGGACTTCTACGGAGTCCTCGCGGCCACCACGTTCACCTGTTCGCCGTTGAACTGCACGGTCTGCCCCGCACGCATCTTGGCCGTCTTGCGCAGTTCGACCTGGCCGTCCACGGTGACCTCGCCTGCGGCGATGAAGGCGCGCGCCCGGCCGCCGCTGTCGGCCAGGCCGGTGGCCTTCAACAGCTTGTCGAGTTCGATGTGCTCACCGCGGAGCTCTAGCGTGTGGACCTGCATCGGCCGCATTCTGGCAGTTCGGGCCGACGGCAGGCTCGGGCCAGATGAGCAGGTCGCAACCGACGCGCGGCAACAGCGAGGCGGCGGTGCTGCCGGTCAGCCACGACAGCCAGCGCGGGCGCTGGGGCTGGCCGACGACGACGAGGTCGGCGCGCCCGTGCTCCTGCTGCACGAGGATCTGCTGCGCGGGGTCGCCACGGCCCAGCGTGTAGAGCAGGCGGTTGCGGCGGGCGTCCAGCACGCTGCTGGCGCGGCGCAGGTGCTGGTGCGCCTGGCGGTCCAGCGCCTGCTGGTAGGCACCCAGGCTGCGCACCGAGGCTTGCGCCACGGTCAGCCGCATCTCCGTGCGCGTATCGACCGCATGAAAAAGCTCGATCACGGCGTCCGGCGCGAAGGCTGCCGCAGCCTGCAGCATGTCCTCGGCGCACACCGGCGCCGTGCCCAGCGCCACCAGCGGTCGGGCATAGGCCTGCACGGCTGGGCCGCGCACGACCAGCAACGGACGGCACTGCGGCGCGAGCAGCCGCCGCGCCAGCGAGCGGCGCAGGCCGCACCAGCCGGGCACTTCGGGTGCCGGCCAGCCCAGCACCAGCACGGCGGCCAGCGCGCCGGCCGCCTCGCGCAGGCCGGCCTCGTCCAGCGTGCCCAGCGCGCGCACCGGCAGGCGGTGCCGGCGCGCCAGCATTGCCGCGCAGCGCGGCAGGCGCTCGGCCGCGTCGGGTGGGCCGCTGCCGGCCAGATGGGCCAGGGCCAGTGCGGCCCCGTGGCGGCGGGCCAGCAGCACGGCGCGCTGCGCGGCATGGTCGGCAGCCGCCGAGAAGTCGGTGACGAGAAGCAGGGAAGTCATCATGGAAACGGGTCCTTGGCCGGAAGCCGCCCAGGGCGGCGCAGCCCGCCGGGCGACAGGCCACGGGCGGGAGGGCGTCAGTGGTGAGGTGTCAGCGGCTGAGGTCGCCGCTGGACTCGGGCTGGTAAAGCAGCGCCTGGATGCGCAGCCGGGCGCCGCTGCGGCCGGCCGGGCTGGGCCAGCTCAGCTCGGCGCCCACGGCGCGGCCCAGCAGGCTCAGGCCCACCGGTGACAGCACCGAGATGCACCCGAGTTCGGGCCGGGCCTCGGCGGGGTAGCACAGCGTCAGGCGCTGCGGCTGGCCGCGCGCGGGGTCGACCACCTCGACCTCGGAGTTCATCGACACGATGTCGGCCGGCAGTTGCGCCGGCGGCAGCAGTTCGGCGCTGTCCAGCAGGTCCTGCAGCGGCTCGTGCTGCAGCGCCAGGCGCCGCAGGCGCTGGTGGTCGAGTTCGCTGAGCAGGCGGTCGGCGACCGCCGTGAAAGACACGGGAAACATGGCAAGGCCTCGATCAGGGCCGGCCGCCGCCGAAAGAACGGCGCGGCGGCACGGCATCGCGCTGGGGGTGGGCCCGGCGATCGAGGTTGCGCTACGTGGGGAGAGGGAGGTGGATCGCCGGGCTCAGGAATCTGCGGCCGGGCGCTGCAAGGCCACGGCCGCACGCGTGCCCGCCGACGCGTCGGCGACGGGCATGAGGCGTTGCAGTTGAACCGTGTATGGCATGGCGGTGCGCATTGTGCCCCAGTGCGCCACGCCGGACGCAGGCACCGGCGGCCGGGCTCAGCGGCCCAGGCGCTGCCGCGCCGCGTCGCGGATGGCCGTCAGCGTCGCGCGGGAGGTGCTCACGTCGCTGGACAGGCGCAGGTGCAGCAGCGCCGGCTTGCCGGCCGCGATGGCCGCATCCAGCGCCGGGCCGACCTGGTCGGTACTCTCCGCCTTCACGGCCAGGAAACCGTAGGCTTCGGCCAGCTGGGCGAAGTCCGGGTTGAACAGGTCGCTGCCCGACACGCGGCCCGGGTACTCGCGCTCCTGGTGCATGCGGATGGTGCCGTAGGTGCCGTTGTCGACGACGATGACCAGCAGCTTGCTTGCGCCGTAGCCCGTGGCCGTGGCCAGCTCCTGGCCCGTCATCAGGAAGTCGCCGTCGCCGGCGATGTTGACGACCCAGCGGTCGGCTTGCAGCAGTGCCGCGGCCACTGCCGCCGGCACGCCATAGCCCATCGCGCCGGAGGTCGGCGCGAGCTGCGTCTTGCCGAAGCGGTGCAGCCCGGTGTAGCGGTGGAAGCGGTGCAGCCAGCCGCTGTAGTTGCCGGCGCCGTTCGTGAAGACGGTGCCCTCGGGCAGCTTGGCGTCCAGCAGGCGGATGACCTCGGCCATGTCCAGCGGTGCGACCGGCGTGGGCACCAGGTTGGCCTGGTAGTCGGCGTTGGCCGAGGCCGTCCAGTCGCGCCACGCGATGCTGGCGGGCGGCGCCAGCGCGGCGAGCGCCGGCGCGGCCTGGCTCATGCTGGCGTTGATGAGCAGCTCGGCCGTGTAGACGCGGCCCAGCTCTTCGGCGCCGGCATGGATGTGGATGAGCTGCTGCGCGGGGCGCGGCGCCTGCAGCAGCGTGTAGCCGCCGGTGGTCATCTCGCCCAGGCGCGGGCCGATGGCGAGGATGAGGTCGGCAGCCTTCACGCGCTCGGCCAGCTTCGGATTGATGCCGATGCCCACGTCGCCCGCGTAGTTCGGGTGCGCGTTGTCGAACAGGTCCTGGAAGCGGAAGGCGCAGCCCACGGGCAGCTGCCACGCCTCGGCAAACGTCTGCAAGGCGGCCGTGGCCCCAGGCGTCCAGCCGCCGCCGCCGGCGATGACCAGCGGCCGCTGCGCCGCGGCGAGGCGCTCGCGGAGTTCGGCCAGCGCGGCCGGCGTCGGCGCGCTTTCGGCCGGCCGCGCGGGCGCGACGACGGGCGCCGTGATGGGCTGGGTCAGCATGTCCTCGGGCAGCACCAGCACCACCGGGCCGGGCCGGCCCTGCATCGCGGTGTGGAAGGCGCGCGCCACGTACTCCGGCAGCCGCTCGGCGTCGTGCACCTCGCCCACCCACTTGGCCATGCCCAGCGTGCCGGGGCCGAACATCTGGCGGTAGTCCACCTCCTGGAAGGCCTCGCGGTCGCGCTGGTCGCTGGCGACCTGGCCGATGAACAGGATCATCGGCGTCGAGTCCTGGAAGGCCGTGTGCAGGCCGATGCTGGCGTTGGTCGCGCCCGGGCCGCGGGTCACGAAGCAGATGCCCGGGCGGCCGGTCAGCTTGCCCTGCGCCTCGGCCATGAAGGCCGCGCCGCCTTCCTGGCGACAGGCGATGAAGCGGATCTTGTCGGCGTGCTCGTGGAAGCCGTCGAGCACGGCGAGGTAGCTCTCGCCCGGCACGCCGAAGGCCGTGTCCACGCCCTGGGCGACCAGCGCCTCCACGAGGGCGTGGCCGGCCAGGCGCGAAGTTGCAGCTTGTCTAGTCATGTGGCCACTTTAGCCGGCCGCCACGCCCCACGGCATTGACACGAGGGGGCCAGCCATAACCTGCGGTGTCGGCAAGACGGCCGCGCTCACGGCGCCTCTTGCGCCTGCGTCTGCGCCTCACCCTCCTCACGCGCGACCGTGAACAGGTCCCACACCGCCATGAACATCGCCGCGATGACCGGGCCGATGACGAAGCCGTTGATGCCGAACACGGCCATGCCGCCGATGGTGGAGATCAGCACCAGGTAGTCGGGCATCTGCGTGTCCTTGCCGACCAGGATGGGGCGCAGCACGTTGTCCACGAGGCCGATGACCAGCACGCCGTAGGTGATCAGCGCCACACCCTGCCAGATCGCGCCCGTGACCAGGAAGTAGATGGCCACCGGCCCCCAGATCAGCCCTGCGCCGATGGCCGGCAGCAGCGACAGGAAGGCCATCAGCACCGCCCACAGCAGCGCCCCCTTGATGCCGAAGAACCAGAACGCCAGGCCGCCCAAAGCGCCCTGCGCGGCGGCGACCAGGATGTTGCCCTTGACGGTGGCGCGGATCACGGTGATGAACTTCGCCGCCAGGTGCTTGCGGTGCTCGGGCGCCAGCGGCACGGCCGCGCGGATGCGCTGGCTCAGCGCCATGCCGTCGCGCAGCAGGAAGAACGCCAGGTACAGCATCACGAAGAAGCCGACCACGAAGTCCAGCGCGTTCTGGCCCATGCTGTAGACATAGGTCGCGATCGCCTGGCTGCCGCGCCCGACGGCGTCGGTGATGCGGGTCTGGATCTCCTTGAGGTCGGTCAGCCCGAAATGCTCCAGCAGGTCGTGCGCCCAGCCCGGCAGCACGCCGATGACCTGCTCGAAATAGCGTGGGAAGTCCGTCTCGCCTGACTGCATGCGCTGGTACAGCGCGGCGCCCTCCTTCACCAGCATGCCGGTCAGGAAGATCAGCGGCAGCACCACCATCAGCACGACCAGGAACAGCGTCGCGAGCGCGGCCAGCGTGCGCCGCTGCTTCCACTTGCGCAGCAGTCCCGCGTGGACCGGCATGAAGACGATGGCGATCACCGCCCCCCAGAACACCGCGCCGCTGAACGGCAGCAGGATCCACACGAATGCCGCGCTGACCGCCATCAGCAGTGCCAGGAAGGCGTTGTGTTCCAGCAGGGGCGAGGTGGCGAAGTTCTTGAATTTCATGCAGCGCGGCGGGTCGGCCCGAGGGCGGGCGGTGTCGCGCATGGTACGGGCCGGACGGCCCTCGCCATGCAGGCGCACGCCGGCTCGGTGCGTCAGTCGTCGACGGCCTCGATGCCCTGGGCCTTCAGGCGTGCGAGGTGCTCGTGCATGGCCCTCAACTGATCCGCCGAATGGCCTTGCCAGTCCAACACCTCGCCCGTCACCCGCAGTGCCTCGCGCGAGCGGTACGACTTCGTCGGATTGCCGGGGAACTTCTTGTCCGTCAAATTGGGGTCGTCGACGATCTCGCCCGTCGGCTCGACGATGTAGATGCGGCCACGGCCTTCGCCCATGGCCAGCTCCGCACCCCAGATGGCCGCGTCCAGCGTGGCGCTGAGATAGACGTGCCTGGCCTGCCGGCGCTGGCCGTAGTTGGAGGCATGGCCGGGCCGGATCAGGTCCCCGGGCTTCAGGTCCGCCTTGGTGCCGTGGTAGTACGGCGGCGCCGCAATGGCCGGCGCGTCCATCAGGCCGGCACCGCGCCCAAGGACCTGCGGCTCAGGCCCAGGCCCACGAGGCCGGCCGACGCGATGCCCATGATCAGCGCCAGCGCCGCGCCGCCGAAGATGCCCAGCGTCACGCCGCGGTCCATCAGGGCGCCGAACACCGGCGCCGCCACCGCGAAACCCACGTCCAGGCCCGAATACACCGTGCCGTAGACGCGCCCCGTGGCGCCAGGCGGCGAGGCGCGCTTGATCAGCATGTCGCGCGACGGCCCCGCCACACCGGTGCCGAAGCCGGCCAGCGCCGCGACGACGGCGGCCACCAGGCCGGGCAGCACGCCGCTGGCCGTCAGCAGCAGCAGCGCGGCTGCGAACGCCATGGCCAGCGCGATGGTGCGCTCCAGTTTCTCGGCGCGGGCGACCAGGAAGCCGCCGAACACCATGCCGGCGGCACCCGCCAGCATGTAGCCGGTGACGACGTAGGCGGTCAGCGTGGCGGGCAGGCCGTAGGCCTTCTGCAGCGCAGGGCTGGCGAAGCTCTGGATGGCCGACAGCGCCGCCGTGCTCCAGAAGAAGAAGGAGAAGCACAGCCACACGGACGGCAGCTTCAGGAAGGCCATCGGGTGCTCGACCTTCGCGCCGGCGGCCGGTTTGGCGTGATGCCACTCGCCCTGGCGGTCGTCGATGGCAGCGCGCTGCCAGAACAGCAGGCCCATGACGGCGAGCGCGACCAGCGCGGTGCCCAGGTAGGCGAAGCGCCAGTTGCCGGTCGCCTCGGCGATGCCGATGGAGAACACCGGTGCGAACGCCCAGCCCAGGTTGCCCGTGATGCCGTGGACCGAGAAGGCATGGCCCAGGCGCGGCTGCGAGACGCGCTTGTTCAGGATGGTGAAGTCCGCCGGGTGGAACGGCGCATTGCCCAGGCCGGCGAGCGCCGCCGCCAGCATCAGGCCGCCGAAGCCCTGCGCGAGCCCCGCCGCGACCGACGCCACCGTGAAGCAGCCCATCGCGAAGAACAGCACCGGCCGCGCGCCGACGCGGTCGACGATGAAGCCCGACAGCGCCTGGCCCGCGCCCGAGATGATGAAGAAGGTGGTGACCAGCAGGCCCAGCTCCGAATAGCTCAGGCCGAACGCCTGGATGAACGCCGGGAACAGCGGCGGCAGCAGCATGTGGAAGAAGTGCGAGGTGCCGTGCGCGACGCCGATGGTCGAGATCGTCGTGATGTCGCGCCGGCGCTGGCGGCTGGCGTCGAGGGAGGAAGCGAGTGCGGTCACCATGCCCGCCACTCTAGGGACTTCGCTGCCGGCCCGGTTACGATGGTTCGTCAAGTTCTGTCGAAATCCGGTCATGGCCAGCCGCCTCAGCGTTCCCGCCTTCTCGCCCGAGCGCTTCGCGCCGACACCGGCCCGCCCGCTGCGTGCCAAGTCCCGCATGCTGGAACACCAGACCGACATCCAGCCCCACCGCCACGACTGGGGCCAGCTCGTCTTCTCGATGACCGGCGCCGTGCGCGTCAGCACCGACGGCATCCAGACGGCCGCCTGGCCGGCCGCCTCGGCCACCTACATCGTGCCGCCGTCCCGCGCGGTCTGGATCCCGCCGGGCCTGGTGCATGCCGTGACGGCCATCGAACGGTGCGACCTGCGCACGCTCTACGTCGGCACGGGCCTGCTGGAAGGTGACGCCTGGCAGGTGGGCCGGGTGCTGGAGGTGTCGCCGCTGATGCGTGCGCTGGTGCTGGCCCTGCCCGCGCTGCCGGACCCGCTGCCGGCGGAAGCCGACGACGACGCCGAGCGGCGCCGCGGGATCGAGCACCTGGTGGTCATCGAGCTGAAGCGGGCGCGCGCGCTGGCGCTGGGTGTGGCGCTGCCGCAGGACGCGCGGCTGCGCAGGCTGTGCGAGGCCATGCTGCGCGAGCCCGGCCGCCATGCCGGGCTGCAGGCGTGGGCCGCCGAGGCGGGTGCCAGCCCGCGCACGCTGAGCCGGCTGTTCCGCGAGCAGCTCGGCACCAGTTTCGCGCAATGGCGCTCGCAGGTGCTGCTGGCCCACGCGCTGACGCTGGCCGCACGCGGCCGGCCCATGAGCCACATCGCCGCCGAACTGGGCTATGCCAGCGCGAGTGCCTTCACGGCCATGGTCAGCCGCACGGTCGGCATGCCGCCGCGGCGGTTCTTCGATCACGCCTGAGGGCCGGCCGGCGCGCGCGGGCGCGTGCGACGATGCCCCCTCCTCCACTGCGGGAAACGAACATGCATCGACGCCAACTGGCCCTGGGCCTTGGCAGCACCCTGCTGGCGGGCCTGCCGCTGGCCGCGGTCGCTCGCGACGACGACGACGGCGAATTCGTCATCGTGCAGGCGCGCTACGGCGTCATCGGCAAGCAGGTCGACGTGACCGCCCGGCTGCGCGAGCTGGCGCGGCGCGACCAGCGCGTGCGGCTCACCAACGAGTTGTTCGGCGTGGACCCGGCACCGGGCCGCACGAAGGCGCTGCGCATCATTGCGCGCGACCGGCAGGGGCAGGACCGCACGCTCGAGTACCGTGAACGCGACTGGATCGACGGCGCGCGCTTCATCGGCTGGCGCAGCGGCAAGTGGGGCGACTCGGGCAGTTGGCAGCCTGGCGGCGGGCGCAACGACGACTTCCGCGACGGTGGCCGCGACAGCGGCGAGTTCACCATCCTCTACGCCACCTACGGCACGCAGCGCCGCGAGGTGGACGTGACCGAGCGCCTGCGCGAGCTGGCCCGGCGCGACCAGCGCTTTCGCATGGGCAACGAGACCTTCGGCGTGGACCCCGACCCGGGCCAGACCAAGCGGCTGCGCATCGTCGCCCGCGACCGCAACGGCCGCGAACGCAGCTTCGAATACGCCGAGTATTCGACGGTGGACGGCGCGCAGTTCATCGGCTGGGGCGGCGGCGACTGGGGCGGCCCGAGGCGGCCGCCCGCGCCACCGGCCGGCCGCCTCGTCATCGAGAGCGCGAGCTACGGCGTCGACGGCGCATGGAGCGACGTGACGCAGGCGCTGCGCGCCCAGGTGCGCGGCGACCGCTTCGAGGCCGAGGTGGGCAACGACTTGTTCGGCTTCGACCCCGCGCCCGGCCGCCGCAAGCTGCTCAGCGTGACCTACCGCTTCGGCAACCAGCCCAGCAACACGGCGCGCGTGCGGGAGAGCGAGACGCTGCGGCTGCCCTGAGCGGACCGGCGGCGGCCGGCGTCGACAATCCCACCGCTGCGGCACGGCCCGCGCGACGGCCGCCCGTGCCCACAACGCGGCAGAACCGCCCGAAGCCGTCTAGCATTTCCACAAGAAGACTCGATAGACGCACCCGCATGGAATCACAGCTGTTCGACTACACGCGGCAGGATGCCGCCGGCGCCTGCTCCACCGCCCACGCCTGGGCCAAGGTGCCCGCGCCGCTGACGCCACCCGAGCGCGATGCGCTGCTGGAACGTGCCCGCACGCTGCTGGCAAAGCACAACGCCGTGCTCGTCGCCCACTACTACGTCGACGGCGTGCTGCAGGACCTGGCGCTGGCCACCGGCGGCATCGTGTCCGACTCGCTGGAGATGGCCCGCTTCGGGCGCGACCACGCGGCGCAGACGCTGGTGGTGGCCGGCGTGCGCTTCATGGGCGAGACGGCCAAGATCCTCAGCCCCGAAAAGCGCGTGCTGATGCCCGACCTGGACGCCACCTGCTCGCTGGACCTGGGCTGCCCCGCAGACGAGTTTGCCGCCTTCTGCGACGCCCACCCGGACCGGCGCGTCGTCGTCTACGCCAACACCAGCGCCGCCGTGAAGGCGCGCGCCGACTGGATGGTGACCAGTTCCTGCGCGCTGGAGATCGTCTCCAGCCTGCACGCCCGCGGCGAGAAGATCCTGTGGGCGCCCGACCGCCACCTGGGCCGCTACATCCAGGAGCAGACCGGGGCCGACATGCTGATGTGGAACGGCGCCTGCATCGTGCACGACGAGTTCCGCGGGCTGGAGCTGGAGATCCTGCGCGAGCAGCACCCGGGCGCGCTGGTGCTGGTGCACCCCGAGTCGCCCAAGAGCGTCGTCGAGCAGGCCGATGTCGTCGGCTCCACGTCGGCGCTCATCAAGGCCGTTGTCGAGGGCAACGCGCCGGCCTACATCGTCGCGACGGACAACGGCATCCTGCACCGCATGCGCCAGCTGGCGCCGGGCAAGCGGCTGATCGAGGCGCCCACGGCCGGCAACAGCGCCACCTGCAAGAGCTGCGCGCACTGCCCCTGGATGGCGATGAACGGCCTGGCCAATCTCGTCGACTGCCTGGAGAGCGGCCAGCCCGAGATCCAGGTCGACGAAGCCATCCGCGTGAAGGCCCAGGCCTGCATCAACCGCATGCTGGATTTCACGGCTGCCAGGAAGAAGGCGGCAGCGGGCATGACCCCCGGCATCGGCGCGGCCTGATGGCGCTATAAACCCGCATCCCCTGTCCTTGACGAGGCCTCCGCCATGAACGCCGACTTCAGCTCCCTCTACAACCACCACGAGCGCGAAGTCTTCGGCGCCGTGATGGACTCGTCCAAGGACTTCCCGGACATCGCCAGCAGCAACGACCTGCTCTGCGACGTCGCCTGCGTGGCGCTGAACCGCCTGCAGCCGCGCTACATCCGCCACGAGGTGGACTTCAGCTTCTACCTGACCGAGCACGAACGCCTGGAGATCGACAACGCCATCGCCGATGCGGTCGCCTATGCGTTCAACTTCGTGCAGGCGCGCACGGCGCTGCGGGCGCGCAAGTGAGTCAGGGCGGCGGGCCCGCCGCATCGGGCCAGCGCAGCGCGAGCGTCAGGCGGCCCTCGGTCTGGCTGACCGTGGCGCTACCCCCGTGCAATTGCAGGATGGAGCGCACGATCGACAGGCCCAGGCCCGCCCCCTGGATCGAGCCTGGCCGCGCGGGATCGGCGCGGTAGAAGCGCTCGAACAGCTGATCAAGCCGGGACGCATCCAGCGGCAGCGCCGGGTTGCTGACCGTCAACAGCCAAGCGCCCGGCTCGCGGCGACCTTGCAACACCACGTCACCCGGCGCCTGCGCATGGCGGATCGCATTGGACACGACGTTGGCCAGCGCCCGGCGCAGCAGCGTGGGGTCGGCCTGCAGCGGCGGCCCGCCTGCCGGCGCGGTCTGCACCAGCAGCCGCAGGCCGCGTTCATCCGCCAGATCCTCGAAATAGTCGGCCTGGCGCCGCAACTCCGCTGCGGCGTCCAGGGCCTGAAACGCCAGGGCCACATGGCCATGGTCGGCCCGCGCGAGGAAGAGCATGCCGTCGGTCATGCGCTGCAGCCGTTCGAACTCTTCCAGGTTGGACTCCAGCAGTTGGCGGTAGCTGTGTGCATCGCGCGGATGGGCCAGCGCCACCTGGGTCTGGCCGCGCAGATTGCCCAGCGGCGTGCGCAGTTCATGGGCCAGGTCAGCCGCAAAGCCGCTCAGGCGCTCGAAGCCCTGCTGCAGGCGGTCCAGCATGCGATTCACCGCCTGGGCCAGGCCCGCGAACTCGGGCAGCGCGGGGACGTTCAGGCGCCGTTCGAGCTGGTCGATCCGTACTTCGGCCGCCTCGTGCGCCAGCCGGCGCAGCGGCCGCAGCACCCAGGCCATGGCCGCAGCCGCCGCCAGCCCGCTGGCCAGCGCCACCAGCGCGGCCAGCCCGGCCAGCTGGCGGCGGTTGGCGCGCAGCGCGTCGTCACGTTCATGGAAGACGCGGGCGACGGTGATCAGCACCGCCTGGCCCTGCGGCGCGGGCCCCAGCCGGCCCTGGGCCGACACGACTGCAGCCGGCGTGCCCGCGGCGGTCTGCCAGCGCACGAGGGAATCGACCGACGCGCGTTCCGCATCGGCCACTGGCGGCGCGGCTGGCAGGGCCAGCCCGGCTGCGTTGATCTCCAGCAGCAGCCGGCCATCCGCGCCGAGCAGCCGCACGATGGCATTGCCCTCGCCGCTCATGCTGTCCCTGAGGTAGCGCGGCTGCTCGATCAGCAGGCCGGGGCTGGCCGACTGGGCCAGCAGCGTGCTGACCTGGCGCAGCTTGCCCAGCAGCGCGCGTTCGTCGCTGCGCACCCACTGCTGGGCCAGCGCGGCATAGGTCAGCCCGCCCAGCAGGGCCGTCAGCAGCGCCGCGCCCATCGCGGCGCCGAGCGCCATGCGGGCCACCAGCCCGAGCGCGCGCGGCCTCATGCCTCGGGCTCGCGCAGTTCGCAGACATAGCCCATGCCGCGCACCGTGTGGATCCAGCGCCCGGGAACCGGGTCGCCGATGCGCTGGCGCAGCCGCCGCACGGCCACGTCCACGACGTTGGTGTCGCTGTCGAAGTTCATGTCCCAGACCAGCGACGCGATCTGCCCGCGCGACAACACCTCGCCCTGGCGCCGCATCAGCAGCTCCAGCAACGTGAACTCACGTGCGCTGAGGTGCACCCGCTCGCCGCCGCGGGTCAGCACGCGGGCCGGCACATTCATGCGCAGCTCGCCCACTTCGATCACCTCGGCCTGGCGCGGCGGCCCGCGCCGCAGCAGGCTGCGGATGCGGGCCACCAGCTCGGCGAACGCGAAAGGCTTCACAAGATAGTCGTCGGCACCAAGCTCCAGGCCCTGCACGCGGTCCTGGACCGAGTCGCGCGCGGTCAGCAGCAGCACCGGCGTGGCGCGGCGCTCGCGCAGCCGCCGCAGCACCTCACGGCCGTCCAGGCCCGGCAGCATCAGGTCCAGCACGAGCAGGTCGTAGTCCGACTCCAGCGCCCAGTGCAGGCCGCTGTGCCCGTCGCCCACCACGTCGACCACGTAGCCACATTCGCGCAGGCCCTTGCGCAGGTAGTCCGCTGTCTTGGGCTCGTCTTCGACCACCAGTAGGCGCATCGCATCCATCTCCTCGGCCACAAGCATGCCTGCAACGGCGCCGGTCGCACATGACAAAGATGTCATCCCGTGGTCAGCGCACTGCCCTGCGCCACTGCCTAGAGTGCCGTCATGCGCCCATCATTCACCCTCTCTTGCACCGCCGCCCTGCTGGCTCTGGGCCTGCCGGGCCACGCCAGCGCCACGACCCCGGCTTCCCCGCTGCCGCTGACGCTGGCCCAGGCCACGTCGGTGGCCGCGGCTGCCCAGGCCTGCGCGGCCACGCCCATGGCCATTGCGGTCGTCAACGCCGACGGCCAGACCTTGTTGCTGCAGCGCGGTGACGGCGTCGGCCACCACAACCTGGAGGCCGCACGCCGCAAGGCCTACACCGCCGCGTCCACCCGCCGGCCGACGCTGGAACTGGCCCGGCAGGCCGCCGCCCAGCCCGATACCCGCAACCTGGCCGCGCTGCCCGAACTGCTGCTGCTCGGCGGCGGCCATCCGCTGGCAGAAGCCGGCACGGTGCTGGGTGCGATCGGCGTGGCCGGCGGCGGCGGCCCCGAACCCGACGACCGCTGCGCCGCCGCTGGCGCGCAGAGCCTGCGCACCGTGCGCTGACTCCTCCCCGCCCCTTTTCGGAGACCGTGATGAACCTGATGACCCCCACCCCTGCGCGGCGCCTGATGCTGGCGCTGGCGCTGGCCGCCGCCGCGCTGCCGCTGGCCGCCGCACCCGACGCAACCGCAGCCAACCCGCTCAGCGTGCATGTGCTGAACCTGCAGACCGGCGAGCCCAGCCCCGGCATCCAGGTGGAACTGGAGCGGCAGACCCAAGCCGGCTGGGTTGCGCTGGCCAACGGGCGCACCGACGTCCAGGGCCGCGTGAAGGCTCTTTGGCCTGCCACCCACCCGTACGAGTCCGGCATCTACCGGGTCGTGTTCAAGACCGGCGCCTACTACGCCGCCCAGCAGCAGCCCAGCTTCTTCCCCGAGGTGCCGGTGATCTTCCGCGTCGACGCCGCGCAGGCGCACTACCACATCCCGCTGCTGCTCAGCCCCTTTGGCTATTCGACCTACCGGGGCAACTGAGCCCGGTCAGCGCCGGCGCCGCTCGCTGATCAGCACCGTCGGGAAACTCACCGGCAGCGTCTGCGGGTAGTCGCGGCTGAAGTGCAGGCCGCGGCTCTCGTGGCGCATCAGCGCCGAGCGCACGATGAGTTCGGCGCATTCCACCAGGTTGCGCAGCTCCAGCAGGTCGCGCGTGACCCGGAAGCTGCCGTAGTAGTCGTCGATTTCCGAGCGCAACAGCGCGATGCGGTGCAGCGCGCGTTCCAGCCGCTTGGTGGTGCGCACGATGCCGACGTAGTTCCACATCAACAGGCGAAGTTCGTCCCAGTTGTGCGCGATGACGACCTGCTCGTCGGCGTTCTCCACCTGGCTCTCGTCCCAGGCCGGCAGCGGCGCCGCCGGCAGCGCCGCGTGGCTGAGGATGTCGGCGGCGCAGGTCTGCCCCAGCACCACGCATTCCAGCAGCGAGTTGCTGGCCAGCCGGTTGGCGCCGTGCAGACCGGTGTAGCCGGTCTCGCCGACCGCATACAGGCCCGGCAGGTCGCAGCGGCCATGCAGGTCGGTCACGGCGCCGCCACAGGTGAAGTGCACGGCCGGCACGACGGGGATGGGCTGGCGCGCGATGTCGATGCCCAGCGCCAGGCAGCGCGCGTGCACCGTCGGGAAATGCTCGATGAGGAAGGCCTCGCCCAGGTGCGTGGCGTCCAGCCACACATGGTCCAGGCCGTGCTTCTTCATCTCGAAGTCGATGGCGCGCGCGACGATGTCGCGCGGCGCCAGCTCCATGCGCTCGTCGTGCGCGGCCATGAAGCGGGTGCCCCCGAGGTGCTCCGGCAACTTCAGGTAGGCGCCCTCCCCGCGCAGCGCCTCGGTGATGAGGAAGCTGCGCTCCTGCGGGTGGTACAGGCAGGTCGGGTGGAACTGGATGAACTCCATGTTCGCGACCCGGCAGCCCGCGCGCCAGGCCATCGCGATGCCGTCGCCGGTGGAGGTGTCGGGGTTGGTCGTGTAGCGGTAGACCTTGCCGGCGCCGCCGGTGGCCAGCACGACGGCGCGCGCCGGCAGGGTCTCGACGTGCTGGCGGTCCATGTCCAGCGCATAGACGCCGTAGCAGCGCGTGGGCTCGTCGCGCTGCGCGTGGCGCGACGTGATCAGGTCCAGCGCCATCCAGCGTTCGCGCAACGTGATGTTGGGGTGGCGCCGGGCCACGTCCAGCAACTGGTCATGGATGGCCTTGCCGGTCGCGTCGGCCGCATGGGCGATGCGCCGCACCGCGTGGCCGCCCTCGCGCGTCAGGTGCAGGCCCATGGGCCCGGTGTCGTCGGCCGTGAACGGCACGCCCTGCGCCACCAGCCAGCCCACCGCTGCGGCGCTGCGCTCGGCGATGAAGCGGGCGGCCGCTTCGTCCACGAGGCCTGCACCGGCATCCTGCGTGTCGCGCACGTGGCTGTCGATGGAATCGTCGCTGCCCAGCACGCCGACGATGCCACCCTGCGCCCACGCGGTGGCGGCTTCCGTCAGCTCGCGCTTGGCGAGGACGACGACGGGCACGGTGTCGGCCAGGTGCAGGGCCACGGTCAGGCCGGCAAGGCCGGCGCCGATGACGACGACGGGGGCGTCGGGGGGGGCAGCAGTCATGCGGGGATTCTCCCGCAGGGTTCGCGCCGCGCCGTGAGCCGCTCAAGAACGGCCTTATGCTGCCCGCCGTCATTCAGGGAGGTGGCATGGACAAGGCGGTAGGACGGTGGCTCGGCGCGCTGCTGGGCTGGGTCGTGTGCATGGGCATGGGTGTGGGCATGGTCACGAGCATGGCGCTTGCCGCGCCGCCGCCAGCGGACATGTTCTTCAAGGACGCCGACATCACCGAGGCCGTGCTGTCGCCGTCCGGCCGCCAGCTCGCGCTCACGTCGGCCAAGGGGCTGTCGCGCGTCGGCCTGGTCGTGTTCGACCTGTCCCAAGGCGGCCAGTTCAAGCGCGTCGTGCAATTTGCCGACGGCGACGTCTCGCAGGTGCACTGGGTCAACGAGGACCGGCTGGTGTTCAGCGTCGTGGACTTCTCCGACGGCAGCGGCCGGCCCAACGGCGCGCCCGGCCTGTTCGCGATCAATGCCGATGGCAGCCAGATGCGCCAGCTCGTGCGCCGCCTGGGCAAGCCCGTCGTCACGGACGGCAGGCCGGACGCCACGCTCGACTGGAACCACCGCCTGCTGCGCGTGCCCCAGCCGCGCGCTGGCGAGGCCAACGAGGAGGTGTTGGTGGCCGAGTTCACGCTCGACGAACGCCGCATCGAGACACCGCGGTGGCTGAACACCCGCACCGGCCGCACGCGCAGCACCGACTTCAGGCCGCCGAACGACACCGTCGGCTGGGCGACCGACAGCCGCGGCGAGGCCCGCGTGGCGCTGACGCGGCGCCAGGACCGCCAGGCCGCCTACTGGCGCGCACCCGGCAGCACCGAATGGGTGATGCTGTACGAGAGTGGCCTGCTGTCGCGACCGTTCGGCGTCCAGGGCGTGGACGATGCGGGCACCCTCTACGTCACGCGCACCGAAGGCCGGGAGGGCTTCACCGTGCTGGCACGCTACGACTTCGAGCGCAAGGCGCCCGAGACCAAGGCGGTCGTCGCGACGCCCGGTTTCGACTTCAACGGCCAGCTGCTGACCGAAGCAGGCAGCGGCCGCGCCCTGGGTGTGCGCGTGACGGTGGATGCGGAAACGACGGTCTGGTTCAGCGACGACATGAAGGCCTTCCAGCAGCAGGCCGACCGCCTGCTGCCCGGCCACGTCAACCGTGTGAATTGCCGTCGCTGCGGCACGCCCGACATGGTGGCGCTGGTGCGCTCCTACAGCGACCAGGACCCCGGCCGGCTCTGGCTGTACCGCGCCCGACCCGCGGACGGCGAGAAGCCCTGGGTTTCGATCGGCCGCGTGCACGAAGGCATCGTGCCCGAGCAAATGGCGCAGATGGAGCTGCACCGCATCGCGGCACGGGATGGCCGCGACCTGCCGGTGTGGGTGACACGCGCGAGCGGTGCCAACGCGGCGCAACCCGCCGTCGTTCTGGTGCACGGCGGCCCCTGGGTGCGCGGCAGCACGTGGAGCTGGGACCCGTATGCGCAGTTCCTGGCCTCGCGCGGCTACGTTGTCATCGAGCCCGAATTCCGCGGCAGCACGGGCTATGGCGAGGCGCATTTCCGCGCCGGCTTCAAGCAATGGGGCCAGGCCATGCAGGATGACGTGGCCGACGCGCTGCGCTGGGCGCAGGCGCAGGGCATCGCCAGCGACAAGGCCTGCATCGCCGGCGCCAGCTACGGCGGCTACAGCACGCTGATGGGGCTGATCAGGGATCCCGCCCTCTACCGCTGCGGGGTGGCCTGGCTCGCCGTGACCGACCTGGACCTGATCCTGAGCGGCTCCTGGTGGGTCAGCGACGACACCAGCAGCACGGCACGCCGCTTCACGCTGCCCGAGATGATCGGCGACGCCGAGAAGGACGCGGCCATGATCGCCGCGAACTCACCGGTCAACCAGGCCACGCGCATCAAGGCACCGCTGCTGCTGGCCTTCGGTGAGCGCGACCGCCGTGTGCCGCTCGCCCACGGCGAACGCCTGCGCAAGGCGATGCGGGCGGCGGGCAACGAGCCCGAATGGGTGACCTACGCGGGCGAAGGCCACGGCTTTGCCGTGCTGAAGAATCGGGTGGACTTCGCCGAGCGCATGGAGTCCTTCCTCGCGAAGCACCTCAAGTAGCGCGTCAGCCCTCCCGGAAGCCGTTCGAGTGCCGCCGCCACTCGGGCGGCTTCCACAGGTGCGCCAGCCGCATGCCCCAGGTCCGCTCCTGGGCCATGTCACGGAACATCGCCCGCCACTCGTGCGCATTCAGCCAGAACAGGTTGTGCGTCGGGAACGGGTGCTCCAGGCCGTAGTCCACCGGCTCTCGCTCCTCGACGAAGGTGCCGAACAGGCGGTCGAAGACGATCAGCGTGCCGCCGAAGTTGCGGTCGATGTATTGCGGGTTGCGGCCGTGGTGGGCGCGGTGGTGGGACGGTGTGTTGAAGATGAACTCGAACCACGCCGGCATCTTCTTCACCCACGTTGTGTGCACGAAGAACTGGTAGCCCAGGTTCAGCGACAGCGCGAACAGCACCCAGCGCGGCTCGAAGCCCAGCCACACGGCCGGCAGGTAGAACAGCCAGTTGCCGGCGATCGGATAGAACCAGCTCTGTCGCAGCGCGGTGCCGAAGTTCATCTTCTCCGAGCCGTGGTGCACGACATGCGCGCACCAGAACCAGCGGATGCGGTGGCTGCCGCGGTGAAAGCCGTAATACAGCAGCTCGACGAGCAGGAACAGGCCCACGAAGCGCCAGACGGTGACGTCGATGGTGAACAGCCGGTGGTCGTAGACCCAGCCCATGGCCGGCAGCACCAGCACGGCCAGCAGGACCAGGTCGGCAACGAGGTAGCTGCCGCCGCTGTTCATGCTGTCGAACGTGTCCCGGAAGTCGAACACGCCGGTCCTGCGAAAGCGCCACGCCTCCATGGCGATGAAGACGCCGAAGAGGGGCGACAGCAGCACCAGCGTCAGGTCGCGCCAGTCGAAGTGGCGGTGGTAGAGGTCGAGCAGCCAGTCCATGGTGCGATATTGCCGCCAAACCGTCGTTGCCTCCCGAGGGCGAAACCCGCATGTCCATTGACCTGGCACCCGCTCCTGGCGCCGCCGTCCATGACGGCCTCCCCGCGCACGGCCGCTACGCCGGGCGCATCCCGTGCATCGACTGGCGCGGGCTGCGGCCACGGCCTTCGGGGCTGTGGCGCTGGCTGCACCACAAGCGCTGGCACTACGTGGGCCTGGGCAACGAGCGCCTCTTCATCGGCGTCGCCATCGTCGACGTCGGCTGGACCTGCACGGCCTTCGCCTACCTGTTCGACCGAAAGGCGCGCCGCCTGCTGGCCGACTGGAGCCAGGACGGCCTGCCGGGCCTGCAGGCCGGCGTGTCGGGCGCACCGCTGACAGGCGCCCAAGCCTGGTTCCGCGGTCCGTACGCGCGGCTGTCGCTGCGCCACGAGGCCGGCGACCGGCTGCACCTGCAGGTCGCCACGCGGGCGCTGCGCCTGGAGGCCGCGCTGGACCTGGCCGCCATGGCCACGCCGCTGCTGGCCATCGGCCCCGTCGCGGGCGGGCTCGCGCATGCGACGCAGAAGACCACCGCCCTGCCCGTGCGCGGCTGGGCCGAGGCCGGCGGCCAGCGCTTTGAGCTGGACGGCGCCTGGGCCGCGGTCGATGCGTCCAACGGCCTGCTCGCGCGCGACACGGCCTGGCGCTGGGCCAGCGCGCACCGGCCGGACATCGGCTTCAACCTGCAGCAGGGCTACTTCGGCAACGCCGAGAACGTGCTGTGGCTAGACGGGCAGCCCGTCGCGCTGGGCGCCGCGCACTTCGAGTTCGATGCCGCGCAGCCGATGCAGCCCTGGCGAGTCAGCACGGAGGACGGCTTGCTGGACCTCGTCTTCACGCCCGAGGGCCTGCGCGCCGCAGACCGCAACCTCGGCTTCGCGGCCAGCCACTACGTGCAGCCGGTCGGCACGTTCGCGGGCACGGCGCGGGCCCGGCGCGAGGCGCTACCGCGGCAGGTCAGCGGCCTGCTGGGCGTGACCGAGGACCACCGCTCGCGCTGGTGACGCGACCGGCCCGCGCTTCTTCAGCCACAGGTACAGGCCGCTGCCCAGCACCAGGATGGTGGCGATGTCCAGCAGCGCCCAGAGGATCTTCATCGGCATGCCGCCGTAGTCGCCGAAGTGCAGCGGCTGCGAGATGAGCAGCGCGTCCAGGTACCAGGGCGTCTGAGGCACCGCGGTGACCTGGGCCGTTCGCGCGTCCACCAGCACGGGCAGCAGCAGCTTGGACGTGAGCGGCGTGTCTCCGCGCATGAAGAAGGTGTTGTGGTGCGGGCTGGACATCGACGTGCCGGGGAAGGCCACGAAGAAGAGCTGCTTGCCCGGTGCGGCCGCCAGGGCCGCCTCCAGCGAGCGCTGCAGCGGCGCCCGTTCGGCCTCGGGCACCAACGGCTGGCCCTGATAGGGCTTGACCAGTTCGCCGACATGCTCGTGCTGCCAGTACTTGATGAGCAGGTCGGCCCAGGTGTTGATCATGCCCGTGGCGCCGACGACGAAGCACCACACCAGCGTGACGATGCCGATCAGGTTGTGCAGGTCCAGCCAGCGCACGCGCTTGGAGCGCTCGTGGCGCACGGTGCCGAAATCCAGCTTGCGCATGAACGGCGCGTACAGCACCACGCCCGACACCAGCGCCAGCAACAGCAGCAGCCCCATGAACCCCAGGAACAGCTTGCCGGGCAGGCCCGCGAACAAGTCCACGTGCAGGCGGAACATCAGGTCCATGAAGCCCTCGCCGACCTTGTACTCGCCGACCACCTGGGCTGTGCGCGCGTCCACCGTCACGGACTTGTAGTCCATCGTCGGCTCTGGCGTGGGCGTCAGCGTGGTCCACCAGAGCCGCTCGTCGTCGGACTTGCCCATGAACTGCACGATGCGGTCCGGGTACAGCTTGCGGGCCGCAGCCATCACGTCGTCCGCCGACGCGCGCTGGTGCTCCTGCGCGGCCGGCAGCTCGGGCGCCTCGATCTCGGTGCCCAGCAGATGGCCGATCTCGTGGTGGAAGATCAGCGGCAGGCCGGTCAGGCACAGCAGCAGCATGAAGACGGTGCAGACCAGGCTGCTCCACTTGTGCAGCCAGGCCCAGGCCCGGATGGAACGCGTGCTCAGGCTCATGGTGCGCTCAGAGCTTGTAGTCCAGCGTCACGGACGCATGGCGCGGCGCGCCGTAGATGGCGCCATAGGCCAGGCCGCCGACGTACTTCCTGTCGAACAGGTTGTTCACGTTCAGGCGCAGCGTGGCGCGGTCGTTCAGGTCGTAGGCGGCAAAGCCGTTGGCGAGCAGATAGGCGGGCTGGCGCGCATTGCCGATCTTGCGGGTGTCGGACTGCCAGCGGCCGCCGACGCCCAGCTCCAGGCCCGGCAGCGCGGCCAGGCGGCTCACGTAGCGGACGTTGACGACCGTCTTCGGAATCCACTCGTACGTCGGGTTGCCGTCCGGGCCGGTGAGCTTGATGCGCGTCAGGCCCAGCGTGAGGCGCGAGTCCTTGTCGAGGCGGCCGGTGGCCTCGGCCTCGAAGCCGCTGGACTTCACGTCCTTGGGCACGTAGTAGTACTGGCCGCCGGTGGTCATGCCGGCATAGGTGGCGATGCCCGACTGCTTGGCGCGGAACGCGGCGAAGGTGGTCAGCAGCCGCTTGTCCAGCCATTCGGCCTTGACGCCGACTTCCTCGTTCACGCCCTTCATCGGCGCCAGGTAGTTGCCGTCGATGTCGCTCTGGTCCTGGTTCTGGAAGATGTCGGAGTACGACACGTAGCCGAGCACGTCAGGCGTGATGTCGTAGGTCAGGCCGGCGTAGGGGCTGACCTTGTTGGTGTTCGGCGGCGTCTGCGCCGCGGTGTTGCCGTAGACGGAACTGCCCTCGCGCTTCAGGTGCACGGCGTTCACGCCGAGGATGCCCTTCAGGCCGTCGGTCAGCGACAGGCGCGTGGCGGCGTAGATGCGCGCCAGCTCCTGCTTGCCCTGGGTGTCCGGCGTGCGCGGGCCCCAGCTCGGCTCCGGGTAGGCGTTGCCGGCGTACGGGAAGGCCGGCAGCGGCAGGAAGGCATTGCTCAGCGGCGCGGTCAGGTCCGTGGCTGTGCGCTGGCGGGAGTCGCTCATGCCGATCAGCAGGCTGTGCTTGCGGCCGAACGCGCTGAACTGGCCGTTGACGTTGGCGTCCAGCACGTCGTTGTCCTGCGTGATGAAGCTGCCGTAAGGCCAGCCGATCAGGCCGGTGTTGTCGTTGTTCAGCGGGCCGGACGGCGAGTAGGCGTACAGCAGATGAGAGTTCTGCACCGCGTGGCGGTGGTTGTAGGTGACCTTGGCCTCCCAGTCTTCGCTCAGCGCGTGGGTGTACTCGACGAACGCGCTCTGCGACTTGGTGTTCCAGTAGGCCCAGTCCGGCGCCGTGGAGGACGACGAGTCGAACTCGGCCTGCGTGCCGTCGGCGTGCAGCAGCGTCAGGGAGCCCCACATCGGCGCTTTCTGCTTCGCGTCCTGCACCGTCACGCCCACCGTCAGCACGCCGTTGCTGCCGATCTGGCCGTCGATCACGCCGTACAGCGTGCTGCGCTTGTCGTGCAGCGCGCGCAGGTGCGAGTCCTTGTCGTCATTCGCCACCACCAGGCGGCCGGCCCAGGAACCGTCTTCGGTGAGGCGCTTGTTGTAGTCCAGCGCGATGCGCTTGTTGTCGTACGAGCCGAGCGTGAACTGCACGTTGCCGCGGTCTTCGTTCAGCGGGCGCTTGCGCACGTAGTTGATGGTGCCGGACGCATTGCCCACGCCGGTCAGCAGGCCGTTGGCGCCGCGGATCAGCTCGATGCGCTCGAACAGGAAAGTGTCCTGCTGACCGACGACCGTGCCCCAGTCGTTGCTCATGCCCAGGCCGTCGATCTGGGTGTTCTGGATCTCGAAGCCACGCGCGCTGAACACCGCACGGTTGGTCTCGTACTGCTCGACGTTGATGCCGGTGGCCAGGCGCAACGCCTCGTTGGAGTCCGTCACGGCGAAGGCCGTGATGTCTTCCTTGTCGAGGTTGCTGATGGACTGCGGCGTGTCCTTCACGTCCATGGCCAGACCGGTGGCGCCCTTGGAGATGCGGTGGGCGCGCTTGCCGGCCACGACCACGGTCTGCAGGTTTGCGGCAGATGCTGCGGGGGCCGCCAGGGCCGCCGGCGTGACGGCTTCCTGGGCCTGCGCGGGGGCCAGCGCGGCGCAGGCGGCCCATGCGCAGGCGGTGAGCAGGACGGTGTTGTTCTTCATGTGTCTGGCAGTCGGAGATCGAGGGAAAGGAAGGAGCGGCGGACTGGTGCGAGGCGACGGCGTCAGCGCCGCAAGGCGTAACGGCCCATGACCAGCACAGGCACGCCCAGCGCAACCCACGACCAGACATCGCCCCAGGCGTCGGACACCAGCGCGCTCAACAGGCCACTGGCGCTGAGCAGCCCCAGCGCGGCCGGCCAGCCCCACAGGCGAAGTCGGCGATGGCGCTGGCCGGGCTGCGGGGTTGTCGCCAGGCGGCGGGGGTGTGATGTGTTCATGAATACGAATGATAACGATTCTCATTCTATACATGGCCACAAAAAAGCCGCCCTTCCGTTTTGGGAAAGGCGGCCTGGAGCCCGGAACTCGTCAGCGCGGCCCGGCGTCTGCGGCAGCGCCGCTGGCAACTGGGCGGACGGTCAGTGCACCACGCGCCCGAAGGAGAACTCCCCACCCTCGACATTGACGGGGATCACGTCCTTGGGCCCGAACTTGCCTTCCAGGATCAGCCGGGACAGCGGGTTCTCCACCCGCTGCTGGATGGCCCGCTTCAGCGGCCGTGCGCCGAACACCGGGTCGAAGCCGACCTTGGCGAGCTCGTCCAGCGCCGCCTCGCTGACGTCCAGCTTCATCTCCATCTTCTCCAGGCGTGCCTCCAGCAGGCGCAACTGGATGCGGGCGATGGACTTGATGTGCGCGGCGCCCAGCGCGTGGAAGATGACGGTCTCGTCGATGCGGTTCAGGAACTCCGGCCGGAAGTGGCTCTTGACCTCGCCCCACACCGCTTCGCGGATGACCTCGTCGCTCTCGCCCGACAGCGCCATGATGTGCTGCGACCCGAGGTTGGACGTCATGACGATGACCGTGTTCTTGAAGTCCACCGTGCGGCCCTGGCCGTCGGTGAGCCGCCCATCGTCCAACACCTGCAGCAGCACGTTGAACACGTCCGGGTGGGCCTTCTCGACCTCGTCCAGCAGCAGCACGGAATACGGCTTGCGCCGCACGGCCTCGGTCAGCGTGCCGCCTTCCTCGTAGCCCACGTAGCCCGGGGGCGCACCGATCAGGCGGCTGACCGAGTGCTTCTCCATGAACTCGCTCATGTCGATGCGCACCATGTGGTCTTCGCTGTCGAACAGGAAGCCGGCCAGCGCCTTGCACAGCTCGGTCTTGCCCACGCCCGTGGGGCCCAGGAAGAGGAAGCTGCCCAGCGGCCGGTTGGGGTCGCTCAAGCCCGCGCGCGAGCGGCGGATGGCGTCGGACACCGCCTGGATGGCCTCGTCCTGGCCGATGACGCGCTCATGCAGCTTGCCTTCCATCTGCAGCAGCTTCTCGCGCTCGCCCTGCATCAGCTTGGACACCGGGATGCCGGTGGCGCGCGCCACCACCTCGGCGATCTCCTCGGCACCGACCAGCGTGCGCAGCAGGCGCGGCTTGTTCGACGCCTGCGCGCCGGCCTCCTTGTCCTGTGCTTCGTTCAGCTGCTTCTCCAGCTTGGGCAGGCGGTCGTACTGCAACTCGGCGAGCTTGTTGAAGTCGCCCTTGCGCTTGAGTTCCTCGATCTGCTGCTTGATGCGGTCGATCTCTTCCTTCACATGCGCCGAGCCCTGCGCCTGCGCCTTCTCGGCGGTCCAGATCTCTTCCAGGTCCTCGTACTCGCGCTGCAGTTTCAGCAGCTCGTCTTCGATGAGGCCGAAGCGCTTCAGCGAGCCCTCGTCCTTCTCCTTGCGCACAGCCTCGCGCTCGATCTTGAGCTGGATCATGCGGCGGTCCAGCCGGTCCATGACCTCGGGCTTGGAGTCGATCTCGATCTTGATCTTGGCGGCGGCCTCGTCGATGAGGTCGATGGCCTTGTCGGGCAGGAAGCGGTCGGTGATGTAGCGGTGGCTCAGCTCGGCCGCGGCAATGATGGCCGGGTCGGTGATCTCCACGCCGTGGTGCACCTCGTACTTCTCCTGCAGCCCGCGCAGGATGGCGATGGTCGCCTCCACCGTCGGCTCGTCCACCAGCACCTTCTGGAAGCGGCGCTCCAGCGCGGCGTCCTTCTCGACGTACTTGCGGTACTCGTCCAGCGTGGTCGCGCCGATGCAGTGCAGCTCGCCGCGCGCCAGCGCCGGCTTGAGCATGTTGCCGGCGTCGATGGAACCCTCGGACTTGCCGGCGCCCACCATGGTGTGGATTTCGTCGATGAAGAGGATGGTCTGGCCTTCGTCCTGGGCCACTTCCTTGAGCACGCCCTTCAAGCGCTCCTCGAAATCGCCGCGGTACTTGGCGCCGGCCAGCAGCAAGGCCATGTCCAGCACCAGCACGCGCTTGTTCTTCAAGGATTCCGGCACCTCGCCATTGATGATGCGCTGGGCCAGGCCCTCGACGATGGCCGTCTTGCCCACGCCCGGCTCGCCGATCAGCACGGGGTTGTTCTTGCTGCGGCGCTGCAGCACCTGGATGGTGCGGCGGATCTCCTCGTCGCGGCCGATGACCGGGTCCAGCTTGCCCTGGCGGGCGCGCTCGGTGAGGTCCAGCGTGTACTTCTTCAGCGCCTCGCGCTGGCCTTCCGCTTCCGCCGAATCGACCTTCTGGCCGCCGCGCACGGCCAGGATGGCGCTCTCCAGCGACTTGCGCGTCAGGCCATGGCCGCGCACGATGCCGGCCAGGTCGGTCTTGGCGTCGCTGAGGGCCAGCAGGAACATCTCGCTGGCGATGAACTGGTCGCCGCGCTTGGTCGCCTCTTTCTCGGCCGCCTGTAGCAGTGCGACGAGGTCGCGCCCGGCCTGCACAGTCTGGCCCGAGCCGCTGACCTGCGGCAGGCCCGCCATCAGACCGTCCAGCGCCGTCTTCAGCGCTGCGGCGTTGACGCCGGCGCGCTCCAGCAGCGCCCGCGGGCCCTCGTCCTGGGCCAGCATGGCCGCCAGCACGTGGGCAGGCTCGATGTAGGGGTTGTCGCGCGCCAGGGCCAGGCTTTGGGCCTCGCCCAGGGCTTCCTGGAATCGGGTGGTGAGCTTGTCTGCACGCATGGTGGGATGTCCTCCGGTTGCCAGACAAATGGGCGCCGGCCGGCGCTTTTCAAGTTGCGTCAGATCAAGGCTTGCACCAGGCGCATGCCCAGGAAGGCAGCCAGCAGCGATCCCACGACATGGGCCAACGTGTGGGCAAGCGCCATGCCCAGCTCACCGTGCTTGAGCAGCGCCAGCGACTCGCCCGAGAACGCCGAGAACGTCGTCAGGCCGCCCAGGAAGCCGGTCACCAGCAAAAGTTTCAGCAGCTCGTTCGGTTGCCGGCCGAACCACTCCAGCGCCATGCCGATCAGCAACCCGCCGACGAGGTTGACCAGCAACGTGCCGAGCGGGAAGCCGGCCCAGCGCGTGTTGAACAACAGGCCGGCCTGCCAGCGCGCCAGCGCCCCCAGCGCAGCACCCACGGCAACCACCAGCGCGTTCATGGTGCGTTCCCCGCCTGGATGCCCCAGCGCGCCAACGCCTCGTCGTCCGCGACCCGCGCATCCACCCAGTGAGCGCCGTCCGGCGTGTGCTCCTTCTTCCAGAACGGCGCCTGGGTCTTGAGGTAGTCCATCAGGAACTCGCAGGCCTGGAAGGCCGGCCCCCGGTGGGCGCTGGCCACGAGCACGAGCACGATCTGGTCGCGCGCCTGCAGCAGGCCGACGCGGTGGATGACGCGGGCGGCGCGGATGTCGAACCGCGTCATCGCCTCGTCCACCATCGCCTCGATGGCCGCCTCGGTCATGCCGGGGTAGTGCTCCAGCGCCATCGCCGACACGGCGGCGCCGCTGCCCTGCTCCCGCACGGTGCCGACGAAGGCGACGACCGCGCCCGTGCCGCCGTCCGCAGCGCGCAGCGCGGCGGCTTCGGCGCTCAGATCAAAATCCTGCGTCTGGATGCAAACTCTGGCCATGACACGGATTCTCACCTTGGCGCGCGGTGAGATTCACATGTTTGGCTCGCGACGCGTGCGGCCGCCGCCGCATACTGCAGCCCCATCTCTCTTCACCACAGGCAGAACGACATGGCCCTGATGGATTTCATCAAGAAACAGTTCATCGACATCATCCAGTGGACCGAGGATGGCGACGGCACGCTGGCGTGGCGTTTTCCGATGCGGGACATGGAAATCCAGAACGGCGGCCAGCTCGTCGTGCGCGAATCCCAGGTCGCCGTCTTCGTCAACGAGGGCCAGGTGGCGGACGTCTTCGGCCCCGGCACGCACAAGCTGACGACGCAGACGCTGCCGGTGCTGACCTACCTGAAGAACTGGGACAAGCTGTTCGAGTCGCCCTTCAAGAGCGACGTCTACTTCTTCAGCACGCGCCAGCAGATCGACCAGCGCTGGGGCACCAGCCAGCCGGTGGCCATCCGGGACAAGGACTTCGGTGCCGTGCGCCTGCGCGCCTTCGGCAACTACGCCTACCGCATCCAGGACGCCAAGATCTTTCACGCCCAGATCTCCGGCACGCGCGAGCGCTACACCACGCAGGAGCTCGACGGCCAGTTGCGCGGCCTGATGCTGCAGCACATCAGCGAAGCCGTTGCCAGCAGCGGCACGCCGTTCCTGGACCTGGCCGCCAACCAGGTCGAGTTCGCCAACGCGCTGAAGAACGCCACCTCGCCGGCCTTCGCCGCGCTGGGGCTGGAGCTGATCTCGGTGACGATGCAGAACGTCTCGCTGCCCGAGGAGCTGCAGAAGATCCTCGACCAGCGCATCGGCATGGGCATCATCGGCCAGAACATGGGCCAGTTCATGCAGTACCAGGCCGCGCAGACGCTGCCGGAGCTGGCCAAGAATGCGGGCGGCGGGTCGGGCATCGCCGGCGAGGCCGTCGGCCTGGGCGCCGGCGTGGCGCTGGGCCAGACGCTGGCACAGACGCTGGGCCAGGGCCTGGCGGGCGTGGGCGCCGCGGCGCCGGCACCGGCGGTCAGCAAGCCCGACGACATCCTGGCACTGCTGGAGAAGATCGGCGACCTCAAGGCCAAGGGCATCCTGACCGACGAGGAGTTCGCCGCGAAGAAGGCCGACCTGCTGAAGAAGCTTGGCTGAGCAGGCACCCGCCGCGCAGCGCCGCTGGCGCGCGGCCTGCCCCAATTGCGGCGCGCCGGTCGAGTTCGCCAGCGCGGCGTCGGCCAGCGCCGTCTGCTCGTTCTGCCACAGCACGCTGCTGCGCGATGGTGATGCGCTGCGCCGCATCGGCCAGAGCGCCGAGATCTTCGAAGACTATTCGCCGCTGCAGCTCGGCGCCTCCGGGCGCTGGGCGGGCAGCGGCTTCACCGTCGTGGGCCGCGTGCAGCGCGGCTCCGAGCTGGGCAACTGGAACGAATGGCATCTGCTGTTCGATGCCGGTGGCGACCCGCCCCGCATCGCCTGGCTGAGCGAGGACAACGGCCGCTTCGTGTTGAGCCTGGAGGCGCCGCTGGCCGAAGCGCCGCCCGAGGCGCCCGCCGTCGGCCTGCCGCTCACCGTGGCTGGCCAGCGCTGGCAGGTGGCCGCCGTCGTCGACGCCGCCCTGCGCGCCGCCGAGGGCGAGTTGCCGCGCCCGCCCACGGCCGGCCGCGTCGTCGAACTGCGCAATGAGCGGGACGAGGTCGGCACGCTGGAGTACGCCAGCAGCGCCAGCGGCGCGGCGCCGGTCTGGTCCATCGGCAAGACCGTCGTGCTGGCCGACCTGGCGCTGCAAGGCCTGCGCACCACGGCCGAGGGCGAGTCCCTTGCCGAGGCGAAGTTCGCCGGCCGCGCCATCGCCTGCCCCAACTGCGGCGCGCCGCTGGAACCCAAGCTCGCGCAGACCAAGAGCATGGTCTGCGCGCAATGCCAGGCCGTGGTCGATTTGCCGGAAGGCGCCGCCAAGGCGCTGGGCTTCACCGCGCAGTCGCCCAGTGCGCCGCCGCTGATCCCCATCGGCCGCACCGGCACGCTGTCAGTGGACGGCGACGCGCCTGCCCCGTGGCAGGTCGTCGGCTACCAGGAGCGCTGCGACATCCCCGAGGACGCCGACGACGAGCAGAGCTTCTGGCGCGAATACCTGCTCTTCAACCGCATGGCCGGCTTCGCCTTCCTCGTCGACACGCGCGAGGGCTGGAGCGCCGTGCGCACGCTGACCGGCGCGCCTTCAGGCGGCGGCCGCGATGCCGGCGTGACCTGGCAGGGCCGCGCCTACGCGCACCGCTGGACCTACGGCGCCAGGACGACGCATGTGCTCGGCGAGTTCTACTGGCCCGTGCGGCTGAACGACGTCGTGCAGGTGGCCGACTACGCCACGCGCGACGGCCAGTACCTGCTCAGCCGCGAGCAGGACCGCAACGAGGTCACCTGGAGCGGCGGGCGGCCCGTGCCGGCCGATGCGGTGCAGAAGGCGTTCGGCCTGTCCGCGCCGGCCCAGTTCTCGCGCGACGTGTCGGCCTTCAAAAGCGGCGGCAACCTGCTGCGCAACATCATCATCGCGATCTTCGTCATCGCCGTGCTGTTCTCCCTGCTGCGCGCCTGCAGCAGCGACGATTGCCAGCAGTACAAGCAAAGCTTCGGCGAGAACAGCAACGAATACCGCCAGTGCCGCAACGCATCGCGCGGCGGCGGCGTCTACCTCGGCAACAGCGGCAGTGGCGGCAGCTATGGCGGCTACAGCAGCGGTGGCGGCGGCCACAAATAAATGTCCGGCAACCGTACAGGCCCTACCCAAGGAGCAGACTCATGACCCTCGAATGGATCAAGCCCGAAATCATCCTCGGCTCGGTGATGTACGCCATCATCGGCGTGGTCATCTTCTGGGTGTCGTTCGTCATCGTCGACAAGATCACCCCGTACAAACTGTGGGAAGAGCTCGTCCACCACAAGAACGTGGCGCTGGCCATCGTCGTCGGCGCGATGTGCCTGTCCATCGGCCACATCGTCGCTGCGGCGATCCATGGCTGAACACCACTTCGCGGCGCTGACGACCAATACCCACGAAGACTGGACGCTGTTCGCCGTGCGCCTTCACGACAAGTCGGGCAGCGGCGCGCAGCGGCGACAACTGCTGCAGGCGCATCTCGAATGGGTCGCGGCCCATGCCGACATGCTGCGCGCCGCCGGATCCCTGCGCGAGTCGCCCGACGCGACGCCGGTCGGCGGCCTGTGGGTGGTGCGGGCGCCGAGCAAGGCCGCGGTCGAGGCGCTGATCGCCACCGACCCGTTCACCACCGGCGGCCTGCGCGCCGGGTGGGACATCTTCTACTGGAGCAAGGCACTGCCCCAGCCGGTGTCGTTCTAGGCGCGGCGGCGGCGCATGCCGACGATGGCCAGGCCAGCGACCAGCAGGGCCCAGGTGGCCGGCTCCGGCACCGGCGCGAACGGCGTGGTCTGGATCGCCTCGATGGTGCCGATGCGGTGGTAATAGCTGCCGGTGGCCGTGCTGTAGAAGAACAGGTCCAGCGAGGCCGGCGCATCGCTGCGGCTCAGGTCCGGCGGCGCGGCGGCGCTGATCATCTGGAACTGCCCGCTGGGCCCGCCGAAGGGCGAGAACCAGGGGTACTTGTCGGATTGAGCCGCGCTGCCCAGGCCGCTGTGGCCGACGGTCAGCACGTCTAGCGCGCCCCAGTCGTAGGCGCTGGGCACCGGGCCGGCGACGGTGCCGCCGTTGAGCGTCAGTTGTTCACCGTTGAAGTCGGCGTACTCGATGATGCGGCTGCCCGCGCCGGCGAAATGGTTGCCGGCCACGTCCAGGCTGGTGCTGCCCTGGCTGGCGTTGCTGACGTAGTCCGTGCGCGCGCCCGAGATGATGGAGATCGGGTTGGACGCGATCGCCGTGTCGAAGGTGAAGCTGGCCTGGAAGATGGCGCCCACGGGTGCCAGGCTGCCCAGGTCGGCCGGCGTGCCGGCGAGCAGCGCGTTCATGTGCCCCTGCACGTACCAGGTCACCACCGTGGCGCTGGCCGGCGCGCTCAGAGCCAGCGCCAGCAGTGCGCCAGCCGCCACGCCGATGCGGCGCTGCAAAGTCTTCTTGTCGTCTGTCATCTCACGCTCCATGCGCCGAACCGCCGGCGCCATGAAGGGCACGTTAGGCAGCGACGGGTTACGGATCGGTAAAGGCCGCACCCCCAGGGGAGCGGGGGCCGTGTCCAGCAAAGAAGGGACGCGTCAATGTCCGGTTTTCAGCCGTTCGCGCAGCTGCTGCACGGGCGGCGCCTGGCAGCCCGCGAGCAGCAGACCGGCCAGCGCGGCCGGCACCGCCAGCGGCTGGTCCAGCCAGGGCCAGAGGTCGCAGCTGACGCACAGCTCGTTGAGCGCCAGCACGCCGTTGCGCAGCAGCACGGCGTCATGGCCCAGCCAGGCGCGCAGCCGGTGCACGGCCACCTTCAGCGACGCGGCAGCCTTGTCGCCGTCGGTGTCGGGCCACAGCCAGTCAGACAGCTCGGACTGCGTGGCGCCGCGTCGGTGGCGCACCACCAGCACGGCCAGCAGGTCGCGCAGCTTGGCCGGTGGCTTGGTGCCGCCGGGTGGGGCAGCGGCGGGGTCGTCCACCTCCACCTCCAGCACCCCCAGCGCGCGGATGCGCACGGGCATGGGCCACCGCATGGCGTCGAAGCCGGGCGGTGGCGGCAGGCGCTTCTCGCGAATCCACTGCCGCGCCACGTCGGGCAGGATGCCGTGTGCCAGCGCGAAAGCCAGCAGCCGCGCCCGCGTGGGCCCGCGCCAGCCGCAGTCGCTGTGGAAGCCGCCGAGTTGCTTGACCCGCAGCATGCGCTCGACCTGCTTGGCCAGCGCCGCCTCATCGCCCTGCTGCAATGCGATCTCGGCACCGGCGCAGAAGGCGATGTAGGTGAAGGTCAGGTTGCCGCTGTTCTTGGCCATCGCCAGTTGCGCGCGATAGGCCGCCTCGGCGCCGGCCAGGTCGCCCGCGTGCAGGCAGGCGGGCGCGAGCGCCGACAGCACGATGACCTGGTGGAACAGCGAGCCCAGGCTGTCCGCCAGCGGCGCCGCGGTGCGCGCATGGGCCAGGGCCAGCGCCGCGTCGCCGCGGCTGAGCGCATACCAGCTGCGGAAGAAGTGATGGACCATGCTGTCCAGCCGCTTGTGGCCGCGCTCGGTCAGCGCCAGCCGGGCGAGATAGCCTTCTGCGCGCGGCCAGTCCTCCTGCGACAGCGCGCAGAAGATGCCCTGGGTCAGCAGGAAGAAGTCGCGCACATGGATGCCGCTGGCGTCGGCCAGCGCCAGCCCCTGCGCCACCTTGGCGTGGCAGCGGGCCGGGTCGCCGCACTGCCAGTCGATGATCGCCGAGTTGGACCACCAGATCAGTCGCGCCAGCGGCGGCAGCTCCGCCCCGCCGCGTTCGACCTCGGCGTCGAAGGCGTCGTACAGCGCACGCCCCCCGGGAAAGTCGCCGGCCCACCAGAGCCGGTAGATCAGCAACTGCGCCGCGGCGGTGATGCGGCTCGCGGCGTCGGGCGCCTGCGCCACGGCCAGTGCGGTGGCCTGCGCATGGCGGGCGATGCGCGGGTCCTCGGCACGGCCGTACATCAAGGCAGTCAGCGCATCCGCCGCGACGCGCCAGCGCCACTCGCCCGGCGGCTCGCCCAGCACCGCCTGCAGCGGCTCCAACTCGTCCACCAGTTCCGCCAGGCCCTGCACGGCGCCCCACTGCACGACGTAGCTGGCCACCTCGCCGCACCAGGCGCGGTAGGCGTGCTCGGCGCTGCCTGCGGCGACGAAGGCGGCGCGGCTGCGCCCGAACAGCGGCCGCGCGTCCTCCGGCGCCAGCGGCAGCAGCGCCTCGGCCCGCCAGAGCGCGCGCACCGGCTGCGCGTCGCCCGGCAAAGCGTCCAGCCAGGACAGCACCTGGCGGTGCCGCCCCTGGGCCAGCCAGCGCCGGCCCTCGACGGCCAGCAGCGCCAGCGCGGCGGGCTCGTCGCCCGACGCCACGAGCAGGCCCATCGCGATGTCGGGCTGGCGCTCACGCACCCAGGCCGCACAATCGCGCCGTGCCGCAGCCAGCGCCTGCGGCGTCTCCAGCGCGCGGTTGCGCTCGCGCAGGCCGTCGCGCAGCAGGTCGTGCAGGCGCCAGGCGTCGCCCGCGGTCAGATCGACGTTCAGTTCGACGAAGTAGCGGCGCTGGGCCAGTTCGTCCAGCACGCGCGCAGCCGCCGGTGCCAGCTTCACCAGGCCGCGCGGCAGCTCCGGCAGCTCGGCCGCCAGGCGCAGGCCACGGCGCGCGTCGGCGGGCAGCAGCGCCAGGATCTCTTCGGCCAGGTATTCGCTGAGCGCGGCGCCCGGCGCCGCCTGGCCTTCGGCGCGCGCCAGCGCCAGCACATGCGCCAGCCAGCCCTGGGCCTGCGACAGCCGCTCGGCGCTCCAGTCCTGGCCCGACACGGCGCGCGCCACGGCCGCCGCTTCGTCGCCGGCCAGCGCCAGGTCGTCGTAGACCGACAACCACCCAGGCACCAGGCCGCGCGACAACGGCAGCCCGGGCGGGCGGCGGCTGATCAGCAGGAAGGACAGCCGCCCCTGCGTGCCGGCCGCCACCTCGCGCGCGGCGTCCAGCAGCTCGAACAGCGGCGCGTCCTCGGGCAGGCGGTGGCAGTCGTCGAACACCAGCGTCAGCGGCTCCGGTGCGAGCGCCAGCCACTGCTGGAAGAACTGGCGCGCGAAGCTACGCAGCTCGGCCTGGTGCTCGGGCGACCACGCGGGCAGCCGCGCCGCGTCGCCATGCACGGGGTGGCGGCGCAGCGCATCGAGCAGGCCGGCGATGTCGGCATCGTCCTCGTCGAGCCGGTACCAGACGCTGCGCCGTCCCGCCGCCTGCGCCAGCCACTGCGCGGCCACCGAGGTCTTGCCCGCACCCGGCAGGCCCAGCAGCCAGACCAGCTCGTGGCGCTGCAGCCGCTCGTCCAGCGCCCCGACCTGGCGATGCCGCAACACCTGGCCCTCGGTGCGGGGCGGCACCAGCTTGTAAGGCATGACGACGGGCATGGGCGGATGCTAGTGCAGTTGCCTTGGCAGCGATGACCGCCCCGTGAACAGGACCTAGACTGCTTCGCCCGCCCCCCCCCCCCCCCCCCCCCCGACCCCCCACCCCCCCCCCCCCCCCCCCCCCCCCCCCCCCCCCCCCCCCCCGCCCCCCCCCCCCCCCCCC